>FRDC01004080.1_pt2 | contig 72461 bp, 75 predicted proteins | sample 1106171 | NCBI WGS metagenome assembly FRDC01 (sample SAMEA3930566, study PRJEB13176) | freshwater metagenome | biome: Drinking water system; feature: drinking water; material: water | place: Singapore | collected 2014-12-20 | reverse complement strand
GAGCCGCTCGAATTCGTGGCCTTGTTGATGACCGGCCAGTATTCGCTCGTCGAAGCCTATTATTTGACCAGTCGGTGGGTCAGTTGGCGCATGGTGCTCATCGGCGATCCGCTCTACAATCCCTGGAAGACCAAGCCGGCCGCCAAACGGTCGATCTTGACGATGTTTCCGCTTGCGCCGATCGCGCCCTCCGATCAAACCTTCGACGATCCGGTCCGCGCGCGCGCGGACCGGCAACAGCTCCATGAACGCTCACGAGCGAGGTTGGACGTGATCCTTCGGAATCAGACTCAATCTCGGATACCAACACCCTAACGAATCCGAGCCGGATGGGCGTGCAACACCAGCGTTTCGTGGCCATTCGTTCGAGACTCGACAGATGTCATACCCGTTCGTGCAGCGAGGATTCTGTGCAAGGTGCTTGTGACAGGGCGGGAGTCGTACGGCGGGTTTCGGGATATTTCAAGACGGCGGCTTGCACCACGAGCCGCAAGAATTCTTGTTCGGTCTTGGCGACGGGGACGAGGATTTCGATGGAGAGATCGCTCGGCAATTGGCTCATGGACGTCTCCTTTCTCAGCAGGCGCGTACAGAAGGTACAAGGGTTCGGTGCCTCGTTCAAGGGAACTTCCGTCAAGCTTTGGTTAAATCGAACGGCCTAGAGGTAACATCGCATGGGAAAATGTTACAGGTTCATAACCAACCTGCAACGAGATAGTGATCTGAGTATGGCTAGAATTTCCCCGTTATGTTTGGCACATTGATTGGCATCTTCATTACCTCTGCCGGCATCCTGGTCGGTGCCGATTCGGTGCTCTGGGGGGTACATACTGCGAGTCCGACAAGAGTCGAAAAGACCTGCCAGCCGAGCCCACGGAGTGTTGCCGTGCTCGAAGGGTGGTACGGCGAGGACCTCTATCTCTATCAACGATTCCAGGGGGTCTGTCGAACATTGCAACGAACCTCGAAGGCTCTCTCGATCGAAGAACAAGCAGACCGCCTGATCGACCAATTGCGGCGTGTCTATCAAGACCGCAGCGGCGCACGTCCCCAAAATGCGGCTAGTCTCCCTCCGCCTTCCAGCAAGCATGTGGCTTCCATCGCCGTCGCCGGGTACGAGGGGGCTCGTCCAGTGGTGACCGTGCGGGAACTTCGATGGGAAAAGAATCGGAAGGGACTGTGGCATGTGGTCGGCGAACGTGTCGGGAAAAACAGTTTTGAGGGCTGCGGGGCGAGATTCCTCGGGGAAGACGGGATCGCCTCGTTACTACTCGATACGAGCGCGCATTTTGAGGAAGAAAAGCGCCGACCAGAGGTACAGGCTGCCAACAGAGCCAATCATTTGCGGAAGGAAGACAGTTGTTTTCGGTCCGGGTTCACGGTCGATCAAGCGAAGACGGTCTACAAAACAGCGGTGCGCCTCACGATCGATCACGGCGACCGGTTTATGATCGTGAACGGCGCCGTCGGCGGCAGGCTCCATCTCCTTACCATTCCAGGCGAAGGGATCGTTGAGAAGGAATTTGTCGATCCTGAGCTGTATGTCCAAGAACCGGCGGAGTCTGAAAGCGGACTCTCGGGGTTCACGGTTTCTCCTGAAAGCCAGGGAGGTGAGGCATCATGATCGCCGATCTGCGTGGCGGGTTTGTTCTTGTTGTGTCGCTCCTCTTCTTGTTGATCATCATCGTGGTCTTCGCGCTCAGCACGGTCATGAGGCCAGGCCGTTGGAGTGAACGGCCAAGGTCGGCCAGTTGAGTGCGTTCGTGATGCGCGACATCATGGTCGACTTCCGACTCATCCTCCTGAAGTTTCATCCAGCCGCTGCCTTCATGTCCCGAACGTGACCTCAGTTTATGGAACGGCATTTTGACGAGGAACTCAAGGATCTCAAAGTCAAGCTGCTGCTGATGGGCGGTACGGTCGAATCTCAGCTGCAAGATGTGTTGCAGGCCTTGACCGAGCGCAACTCTGAGCTGGCTGGCAGAGTCATCGAGAACGACCTTCGCGTCAATCAGCTGGACGTCGAAATCGACGACGCGTGCCTCCGTCTGCTGGCGCTCCACAAACCAACGGCCGGCGATCTCCGATTGATTACGACAACCATGAAGATTTCCACAGAACTCGAGCGGATCAGCGATCTGGCCGAAAACATTGCCGAGCGGGCGATTGAACTGAACAAAGAACCTCAGCTCAAACCCTATCTTGATATTCCACGAATGGCAGAATGGACGATCCGGATGGTCAAGCAGAGCCTGGACGCTTTTGTGAATCGTGATACCGAGCTGGCGCGAAAAGTCTGCCGAGACGACCCCTTTGTTGACGACCTCACGGAGCAACTCTTCAGAGAACTCGTCTCATTCATGCTGGAAGATCCAAGAACCGTCACGCGGGCGGCTCGCCTCACGTTCATCGGCAAGTATTATGAGCGGATTGCCGACCATGCCACGAACATTGCCGAACTCGTGGTGTATATGGTGGAAGGCAAGATTATCCGGCACTTGCCGGCGGAAGGATAAAGAGGCGAGGGCCCTGTGCCTCATCTAGCCGTCGCTTGCCTGAGCCGATTGTGCCGCCAGCTGAATTCACCTCTCCCCTAGTAACATTGTTTCTATAAATGGTGTCTCTCAATTGGACCCGGCATTAGGGTCCAATTGACAGCCAGGATGTAATATCCGAAGCCCTTGATCTATCGAGGGAAGCGTTGAAATATTCCTGTAACAGAGCCCTGCCATACTCGGTTGTATATAGAGCAGAAACGGGTGGCATGGCCTAGGGAAGGAGGTCATCATGGAAGTCAAGACCATCACGATGGATGGGCAAAAGACCGTTGCCATCGTGGCTCATGATAATAAGAAATCGGATTTACTGGCTTGGGCCAAGTTTAACCGACAGTCGTTGGCCGGCCACTGTCTCATTGCCACGGGAACTACGGGCAAGTTGCTCAGCACGGAACTCGGCCTATCGGTGACATGCTTGCAAAGCGGACCGCTCGGCGGTGATCAGCAGATCGGCGCCAAGATCAGCGAGGGAGAAATCGATGTCCTGATTTTCTTCTGGGATCCTTTGGAGCCGCACCCACATGACCCGGATGTGAAAGCGCTGCTCCGTATCGCCGTCGTCTGGAATATTCCCATCGCCTGTAATCGGGCCTCGGCTGATTTTTTGATCTCATCTTCTCTCATGCCGGCCGAGTATGAGCGTCTCGTACCGGACTACGGTGGGCATCTTAATCGATTGGTCGGGCTCGACGTCATCTAGGGCTGGCCTTTGACAGACTATGGCGACCGGACGAGGCTGCTGATGAAGCTTGTCCCACGACTGACTGCATGTGGCTACGACATTGAGCCATCCTACGATCTCAAAATTTTTCTCTGGACCTCCCGACCAACAAGATACTACACTTCCTCCGCCAATTTGACTCTCTCAGAAAGTAGCCCATGAAATTTGACTACGATCGAATCATGCAAGCCAAGCGGACTATTGCGCTCGTGAACAATTCTGCCATTTCGATCTATGAGGCGATTGCGGCGGTTTCCATGATCGGGGGAACGGTCTTCGACGTGAAATTGAAGGAAGTCGATCAACAGATCGTGTGGCGGGTCAAATTGGTAAGGGATGGTGAGCGTGTCAAGGTCTATGTTGATGCTCAATCGGGACACATCATTGAGGCCAAGGCGGAAGTCGCGGTGGTTGAACCGTACCCCATCTGATTCGGGGGACGAATCCTTTTCTCCTGACGCTCTCCATTATCCTGCTGTTTACCACCACCTGCCGGAGTTTTCGCACCTCCTAATCGGACCTTCACCGACATCGGGCTAGAGCTGACCGGCAACTAATCTCCCCATTAGGAACCGTAGAGGTTTCTGGTAACGGTGACCCAACCAGGCAGGGAGGTTCACCATGAACAACGTCACGATGAAGCCAGTCCGTCCCGGAGAAAAACAGCCTGACCTGAATACACCTGCTTGTGTGACTTCCGCTGCATCTTAGCAGTCTAAGGCTGGCCTCACGCTTCCATCTTTCATTTCTTCTATCCGGCTACCCATCAGCTGAACCATCTCGTAACAAAAGCGTTACCACACTTTGATATGAGTCAGAGCGAATCGTAACGAGGGACTGCGAGACTAGCGCCGTGTCATGTAATCCGAGGTTAGACGCTGAGGAGAACGCTGCAGCTTCTCTTGTCATGCTGACGTCTTGGATTCGAAGGGCATCGCCTGTCGCTCCGTATCCGTTCGGACGTTGAAACGAAGGAGGAGCAGCTATGGCACGCTCGCTGACTGAAAAGATCTCCAAGCAATCTCATGTGGTGGCAATCAAGGCGGCAGCTGTATTGTTGCTGTCGTCCGGCGTAGTGAGGAAATGTAAAAAGGAGTCGATGATGGCAAAATTCAAAAAGCGAATGGCGAAATGGGGGATGGCGGCAGCGATGGTTTCGCTGGTGGTGGCGATGTTGACAGCACCGGTATTGCCGGCACAGGCGGACGATGAAGACAGTCACGATTTCGGCACCCGGATCGAACAGCGGCTCCGAAACAGTTCCATGCATTGGTTCGGGATTCAAGGGCCGTTGAGACCCTCCGCACCGCCTACGACAGGGGCGTATAGGACTCTGACGCAGAAGGCGGACGATCAGGTGCTGGTCGCCGATAGTTTAAGAGTCGAATATCTATCGAGGAGTATCGCTCACAATGCGGACCAGTTTGCGTTCTGGCCAAGCGACGGGAATCCCACCCATCAAATCTGGTGCATCGAGGAGTTCAATCCCTCCGTCATCAGAAATGCGGCCGGGCAGGAATTGTTTCTGCCTGGCGGACTCGTGAAGAAATGGACACCCGGCGTGCAGCGGATCAACCTGCGCACCGGCGCTGTGGAAACCATACTGAGGGGGACGGCCGGGTGCGACGGCCTTCGCCGCACGCCCTGGGGAACGATTCTCGCGACCGAAGAAAATGATTTCGGCTCTGCGTACGAGATCATTGATCCGCTGAATGTGACGAACCAGACGATCACCGATCGCACGCTCGGCACAGTCGTCGATGAAAACGGACTTCCTTCCACAAAGATTGTCAGGCGGGCGGCTTTAGGAACATTTGCCTGGGAAGGCATCGCAATCCTGCCGAGCGGTGTGTTGTACGCAGGCGATGAGTTGCGACCTGGTGAGCCAGTGTCAGGTGCGGGAAACGGGCCGGATGGAGATGGTGGTTCGATCTTCAAGTTCATCCCGGCAAATCCTCGCACTGCGACGGGAACCATCGCCCAATTGTCGGAGTCTCCGTTTGTTGCGGGTAACCTCTATGCCATGCAGGTGTCTTGCACCACGGGTCAACAATACGGACAGGGCTGCGAAGTAGGGAACGGAGCCTGGTTATCCGTCAATGCTGCCAACGCCCGCACGGATGCGTTCAGGATGGGCGCCACCGGTTACTACCGGCCGGAGGATCTGGAACTTGACCCGATGTATCAAGATGCCGCTGGTGGGATCAAGATTTGTTGGATGGACACGCAGAATCGGGGCGCTCAGATGTATGGAGAGCTGGTGTGCGCCGTGGACAATGCGCCGATGGCTGCCAGCCCTTCTCAACGGACAGTGGTGGTGAATCGCTTGCTCGAAGGTGATATGGACATGAACCAGCATGACAACATCGAGTTCCAGCCCCTAACGGGCAATATCTACGTGATCGAGGACAGTGCGAACGGCGATATTTTTGCGTGCCTGCCGGATGGGACGGATCGAGACATTAAGAGCGACGGCTGTGTGAAGATTCTTTCGGTAAAAGATAGCTCAGCGGAACCGACGGGGTTCAAGTTTACAGCAGATGGTCGGACTGCCTATGTGTCAATTCAACACTCAAACGACGCGAATATGCCGAAGGTCGACGATTACGGGACCGACGATCTGATCAAGATCACCGGGTTCAAGATTCCGCCTCGATTTCAGCGATAGAAGTGTGTGAACTCCACGTTTCTTGTTCGAGCGTCATAGCGTGCGCGTCGAAAAGATCGGCGCGCACGCACCAATGCTCAGGCGATGCCAGTGAATTCTATCTCATCGTTAGTCTCTCACGATCTTGCCCCGGCCCTTGCACTACGACGGGAAATGCTGGTATCGAGCCTGTTCAAGTATGTGGCGGAAATTCGAGAGATCGACGAAGGATATGCTTTCAAATTCCGTCGTTCGGAACTGCTGATGCGACGCATTGCCGATTACATCGTGTTCGAGGGACAGCATTCTCCGCAACTGACGATTTCTCTTGTCGCGGAGCCGAACGGCGGCGCGTTGTGGTTACAGGTGCGAGGGCTGTAATAGCGAGAAGCACCATATTCGGGCCGTCTACTCGTGCCTCCAAACGCGCTCGGACCTTCCTGCCTAACAAGATGCCTGTTTGCTTTGTTTGTCTGATCGATGTGCTGTAGTGCTCCCCTGAAATCAAGCCACCTGGGTTGCTTGTTGGGCACGGTATTGGACCGGGCTCCGGTAGCCGAGAGCGCTATGGGGTCGTCCCTCGTTGTACCAGTGCAGCCAGTCCCGAATAATCCGCCGCGCTTCCTCAAACGTCTGGAACGTGTGTTGCCAGACGCACTCCTCCTTCAGACTCCGAAAGAACCGCTCGATGATCCCATTCTGCTCCGGTGTATACGGCGTGATGAACTCCTGCTGGAGCCGATAGTCCCGACAGGCTTGCCGAAACCGGCGACTCTGGAAGATCAGGCCGTTGTCACTGCGGAGCATCGGCGCGCCCACGGGGCGGAGCGTCCCGAATCGCTGAAGACAGGCGGCTTCGACGGCGCGCTCGGCTTCATTCGCCCGACTCCGTAACGCGAACTCGTAGCCCACGATTTCCCGATCATGGCAATCAATCACGGCGGCGAGATGAGCCCAGCCGTCCTGTCCACAGGGAATATGCGTCACATCCATGGCCCACCGTTCGTTACTCCGACTCGCCCGGCTCACCCAGCCACGGACGCGCGGCCGCGGGGTACACGACCGCTGATGCACCAACCACTTCTTCTGCCGGAGCACTCGATACACGGCCTTCTTGTTTACGCGATAGGGCGTCTGGCCACGCAGCACGGCCCACAGATGCCGATAGCCGAACGTGGGATGTTGCTGAATCAATTGCCAGAGCAACTCGACCCACGGTGGGTCCACGGCCACAGGACGTCGACGCCCCGCTGGGGGAGCGATGCAGCCTGGCCCGTCCGACCGCTAAGACCCGGCAACTCCGCCGTTCCGAGACACCCGGCAGCGCGCTCCTCACGCGTCGGATGTCTTCCGGTCTAAAGGGTAGGGTTTCAACGCCTCCCGTAAGATATCGTTGTCGAGGACCAGATCCCCAATCTTCTGTTTCAGTTTCTTGATCTGCTCGTCCTTGACCGCGTCTTCGTCCTTCGGCCGCGTGCGCAGCGCATTCTCGGCCCCTACGAGAAACTTCTCCCGCCAGTCGTCGACCTCCGCCACCGTCAGCCCATGGGCCCGGGCGGCTTCGGCCACCGAGGTCTCCCCCTTCAGAATACTCACCACCAGCGCCACGCGCCGTTTGGCCGTCCACCGTTCAATCGGTTCTGCTGACTTTGCTGCCATGGCCACCTCCTCGGTCCACGCAGGACCTTGTCTTAGGGGTGGTCTCAATTTCAAGGGGAGCAGGATAGTGGCTTCAGCTGGTTAGTCCCGTTCAAACTAGAAAACCAGCCAGACCAAACAAGCGAAACACACTAGATAGCCTCTGTAAGTGTTATATCAACGCCGGGCGGGTTTTCTTCCACTGATCACTTCTAAAGATGGGCGTTCGGCCTCGACTTGGTTTTGGACGCAGGCGGCGTTGGCGATTCCGGACGATCACGCGGTCAATCACGTCTCCGCAGTGAACGCATCGCAGGGCCATCACCCTCGTTCCTCCCTCACAGATAATCTCAGGCACGCTCATGCCAGCACAACGGGCGCATTGCATTGGAGTCTCCTTACCCGAATAGGGCCGGAATCTGATCGGTGGTCCGTCCCACGGCCACCGTTCTGTTGTGGCAATTCATGATAGTGGTAGATCTCTAGTAGGGCCAACGAAGAATCATCAAGGGAAAGCTGATTCTGGAAATTCTGACCAATTCTTGCCACCACACGATGGGATGCCTCATTGCCCTCGCTGCTACCCAAGGCTGTGAGCATTACTCCCAGTATGAGTCCCTCGCGAAACCAACCAATGTGATCGGTCTGACGAAGGGTGCCTCCAAAAACCGAGGCAAGAGCCGCTCTTCTTCCCTCTGACCCGTCGGGTATCAAGCCGAAGTTGGACGCCGGCGCATCGAAGCGCGATGCGTAACAATATCCCTTAGAATCAAGCACGAGGATTTGATGGGAGGGCCCCCTGCTGATTGGAGAGGCTGCTCCTGAAAGCAGGGATAGTCCGGGGCTTGTCCCTTTTCCTAGAAAAAATGAACAGGCGGGGGGAGCCAGGTGTGAGAGGGGAGCGCCGGGACTCCGAGGTGTGGGAACGGCGGTAGAAGTGACCGGCATTGGATTAGTTTCTAGCGGCATTTTGCTCCACGAGAGTGAGACAAGGGACGCAGAAGAGCGCGTCGGGTTGAACCTTGAGTCGTTCATAGGGAATGTCTTTGTGGCATTGGCGGCACAGGCCATAGTTACTGGTCTGTATGAGTCGCAATGCGTCCTCGATGCGGCGCAGTTTGTCAAACGTCCGGACCCTCACCTGAATGGCGAGATCTTGCTCTAATTCGGTCGAGGCCTGATCGGCTGGATCGGGATACATCTCTGGTTCAACATCAGTCATCAGCGAGATATGCGAACATCCAAGGATTTGGGCTCTCTGTCTGTTCAGCTCAGTCCATAGCTGCCAGCGTTTAGCCGTGCTGCTCACCTGTCGCGTGGACGTCTGTCCGATATTCCGTTCGGGGGATCTGCGACGGGAGTGCGTCGTGTGCGACATGGGTGATCCTTCTTCTGTTGAGAGAGGTTTACCCCACGAACGGAACAGGCGGCTCACGACGGGATCAATTCTTGGTAACAGATTATTTGAAAAGCCCCTGGTGCTTTGGGAGGACTTGATTAATCAACAAATATTGATATATGAAACTTGTTATGACGACGACAGCGGTATCAAGAGGGCGAGAAAAGGCGGTCCGTTTTTTCCATGCGCTTTCGAATGAAACAAGGGTTCGCATATTGGAACGATTGAGAGAAGGAGAGCAGTGTGTCTGCGATCTGACCGAAGCCTTTAAGACCGGTCAGTCGAGGCTGTCGTTTCATTTGCGAGTCTTGAAAGACGCCGGGTCGGTTATAGACCGCCCCGAAGGGCGGTGGATTTATTATTTGTTGAATCCCGACGCCATTCGTGAGCTGGAGGATCTCGTCGCTTGGCTGAAGGAATCCCATTCAACTGAAAAACCATCGCCACATCACTGCGGATCGTAGTATTTTTTTGCTTTCAGTAATCAAGAATCGTTGATGAGTGGCAAGGAGGAAAATCATGATTAACCCTGAAGTCATCAGAGAGATCGTCAAAGGGCAATATCGTCAAGCAGCTCTGCAGGTGAAACACAGAGGAAGTTCCTGCTGCGGAACCATACTACCTTCCGACGCACGTGACCCAATTACGTCTCATCTCTACGCGGAGACTGAGACCTCGATCTTGCCGGCCGAGGCGGTCGTTGCATCGCTGGGTTGCGGGAATCCCACGGCATTGCTTGATCTGCGTGCCGGAGAGACCGTGCTCGACCTCGGATCGGGAGGCGGGATTGACGTGTTGCTTTCTGCAAAGCGCGTGGGTCCGACGGGCAAAGTCTATGGCCTGGATATGGCGGATGAAATGCTCGCCCTTGCCCGTGACAATCAACGGAAGGCCGGTGTGGACAACGTGGAGTTTCTGCGGGGCGAGATCGAACATATCCCGCTCCCTGACGCCGCGGTCGATGTGATCATTTCCAACTGTGTCATCAATCTTTCCGGAGAGAAAGATCGTGTCTTGAGGGAAGCCTGGCGTGTGCTTCGGCCGGGAGGACGGCTTGCGGTCTCCGATATTGTGGTACGCGGAGCTGTTCCTGGAGAAATCCGCAAGAGCATGGAACTCTGGGCCGGCTGTGTCGCCGGCGCGCTTGAAGAAAACGAGTATAGGACGCTTTTGCTCAAAGCCGGCTTTGAGAACATTTCTGTCGCTCCTACACGGATATACCGTGCCGAGGATGCCCGGGAATTTCTCCGAGGAGCTGGACTCGACACAGAACGGGTGGCTGCTCAAGTGGACGGTATCTTCATGGCTGCTTTTATCTACGGAACCAAACCTCTTTACCCTGCGGTCTGAAAAATAGGGAGAATGATCGATGGATATTGCCATTGCTCCGGTAGTTCACTCCCAGTCTAGCGAGAAGCGGCTGAACCTGTTCGAGCGGTATCTCACCCTGTGGGTCGTGCTCTGCATGATAGCCGGGGTGCTGCTGGGACGGTGGGCCCCCAGTGTAGTCCAAGGACTTCGGAGCATGGAGTTCGGCAAAGGGAGTCATGTCAATTTTCCCATCGCCGTGTTCATCTGGCTCATGATCACGCCCATGATGATGAAGGTAGACTTTGCCTCCATCCGCAATGTCGGTCGCCGCCCGAGGGGATTGCTAGTCACGCTTTTTGTCAACTGGGTGGTCAAACCCTTTTCGATGGCGTTCTTGGCCTCCTTCTTTTTCCGAGTCCTGTTTTCGAATTGGATCTCGCCGGCGGACGCAGACCAGTACATTGCCGGTGCGATCATTCTCGCTGCGGCGCCTTGCACCGCCATGGTGTTCGTGTGGAGTTATCTGACCGAGGGCGATCCTGCTTACACGCTGGTCCAAGTATCTTTGAATGATCTGATTATGCTGGTGCTGTTTGCCCCGCTCGTTGGGTTCCTGGTCGCCGGTGCCTCCGCCCTGACGGTTCCTTTTTCCGTTCTCCTGTATTCCGTGGTGGCTTTCATCGTCATTCCCTTGCTGATCGGAGCGGTCCTGCGACAGTGGCTCGTCGGGCGGCATGGGCGGCGATGGTTTGAGGAGACGTTTCTGCCGCGCTTGGGTCCCCTTACCATTGCAGCGTTGCTCGCGACCTTGGTGCTCATCTTTTCCTTTCAGGCCGACAACGTCACCGGAAAAGTGTGGCACGTGGTCTTGATTTCCATTCCGATTCTGCTCCAAGTGTACTTCAACGCCTCGTTGGCCTATGCCATGATGCTCTGGGCTAATGTACCTCATGCCGTGGCGGCTCCCGGCGCACTGATCGGGGCCAGCAACTTCTTCGAGCTGGCTGTCGCCACTGCGATTGCGCTGTTCGGTCCGGAGTCCGGCGCAGCACTCGTCACCGTCGTGGGGGTGTTGGTGGAGGTCCCTGTCATGTTATCCATTTGCGCTATGTGCAATAGGACTCGAGCGTGGTTTCCCAAGGAGGCCACTGCATGAGCAGCAACGGCGTCAAAAGTTCCGTCCTCTTCCTATGCACCGGGAATTCCTGCCGCAGCCAGATGGCCGAAGGATGGCTGAGACGCTTGGCCGGAAGCCGATTCGAGGTGATGAGCGCAGGGACTAATCCGGTAGGTGTAAACCCACGAGCGGTTGAGGTGATGGCGGAGGTGGGAGTGGATATTTCTCGGCACCGCTCGAAGCACGTGAATGAACTTCAAGGGCAGCGTCCCCAGTACGTGATCACGGTTTGCGATCGAGTCAAAGCATCCTGTCCGACGTATCCTGGTGGAGCCGTCATACTGCATTGGAGTTTCGACGATCCCGCCGAAGCAGAAGGACCGGAGCCAGATCGCCTAGACGTCTTCCGGCGCGTTCGTGACGAGATTGCTGAGAAGATTAATGGTTGGCTACAGACAGGAGGGGAATCGCCACAACCCGCAAGTGTCCAAGCATCTGCTTAGCGGCAGCCGATGCTCTCCCACCGCTGCGAGCGGAGCTCCTGATTGAAGAAGACACGGTACCCCACACATCGAGAATTCCCGGACAGGAATTCGTATTCCCATATCTCAACGCCCGACAGTAATTTCTTAAGCCGCTGTGGATACCCGAATTGGCGGGTCAATTCGTCCTGCGTCAGGTGCCCGACGCTGGTTTCAAAGTTCTCCACTCGAGGTTCATGGCTGCAAGAGATACCGAGAAGGGAGAGAAAGCCGACGAGCATGGGCAGCGGCGCGGTCGACCGTTTTGCGAGGTATCGAGAGGCGGCCTGCACGGAGGTTACTGGGTCAGGGGCAGATCTGAGAGCTTGTAGCCGAGTGATTTGACCGAGATGATCGTATCGTTAAGAATTGGCACCTTCAACTTCAACCGCCGTACGTGGACATCGACGGTACGAGTCGTTCCATAGTAGTCGCAGCCCCACACTGCGTTGAGGAGCACGTCCCGCGTCAGGACCCGCCCAGGGTGACGCAACAAATGCTCCAGCAGGCCGAACTCTTTGGCCGTAAGCGACACTTCTTTACCCTTCACCGTCACTTCATGCCGGGTCAGATCCATCTGGAGGGGGCCATAACTCAAGGGCGTGGGCTTCTGATCGTGCGTTCGCTCGAGCCGTCGGAAGAGGGCTCTCACACGCGCGACCAGCGCCTTGGGGCTGAAGGGTTTCGTGACATAGTCATCGGCTCCGAGCTCAAGCCCAACGATAGTGTCGGACTCTTCGTTCTTCGCCGTCAGCATGATGATCGGCAGCAGCGCGGTCTCCGGCTTATGGCGGATGGTCTTGCACACCTCCAGTCCGTCCATCTCAGGCAGCATGAGATCGAGGATCACCAGATCCGGACGCTCTGATGCCACAAGGTTTTTCGCTTCGGGACCGGTCTTCGCGATGTGGGTGTGAAACCCGTCCTTCTCAAGATAGTGCTTGACCAGTTGGGCAATGTCGTTTTCGTCTTCGACGATCAGAATAGTCTTCGTACGTTGCGACGTCATGCGCCCCTCGCGTCACTTCCGTTCGTTCCACACCTGAAACGCCGATACTATACGCTTCCTGTGTTACAGGGAGATTAACTGAAATAAGGTATCAAGAGGATGAGCCTGAGTGATCCATTGCAAAGGCGGCCGCCTCATCCCAACCGGTTCAAAAGTACGAGTAATTCGTCAAATATTTAATGGGTTATGAGCCGTCATGGCAAGACGTGACGGCTCGCTGGGGAAGCCCACATCACAGCTCATCATCGACGACTAGTCACGCAAATTTAAACTAAGGGTGCTGGTCGGGGCTGCATGAGTGAGGAATGAGCGGCTGTACGAGCCAGCATTGCTGCCCTATTCGTCAAGGATATTTCCCCAAGCTCTCCTGTCGCTTAACGATTTGTTAACACAAACTTGAGATGTGCGTGGCCCGCTTATACGACCTGCGGCTGTAGACTACGTCTCCCATCCTTAATGAAGAGGCAGCTCGGATGAACAGGACAATCTGCTGCTTGGAACCGGTGCTTGCTCCATACAGCATCCCGCGTTTTAAGGCATTCCAGTTGCTGCGGCGAGACTACACTGTTCGGGTCATGGCGTTGGGTGCTACGGAACGAATGTATGAGTGGCAAGTTAACAAAGTTGATATGGGATTCGAGTACGCTGACGCCTTTCCTGGTGAAACTGTTGAGAATATCGAATCGCACGCACTTGTTGAACGGGTCACTCGCTGGCTAGAGGACTCGGATCCGGCTGCGGTTGTGATCACTGGCTACTACTATTCTGCGATGAGGGCCGCCGCCAGATGGGCAAAACAGCGCAGGCGGCTCAGCATCTACATGGGAGATTCTCAGTGGGTGGATCACCGACGAAACATGTTCAGGGAATGGGTAAAAGGCGGGTGGGCAAGGCGCCACTACGACGCAGCCTTCGCGGCTGGTGAACGTGCGGCGGCCTATCTCCAGCGGATGGGTTTCCCCCGAGAACGAATCTGGACTGGATATGATGTCGTCGATAACGACGCCTTCGCTGAGAAAGCCGCTGCCGCACGCGAGGAGGCACCGTCGCTGCGGATGAACCTCGGTCTTCCTGAACGGTTCTTCTTGTTTGTCGGACGGTTTGCGCCGGAGAAAAACCTGCTTGGTCTGCTCGACGCCTATACCACGTACAGAGAGACAACAAATCAAGCCTGGGGGCTCGTACTGGTCGGGGGAGGACCGCAGGAAGATCTGTTGCGGCGGAAGGTTCAGGGACTGGACGGGGTATTCTTTGCTGGTTATCAACCCTCGGATCGGCTCCCTGTCTTCTATGGACTAGCCTCCTGTTTGATATTGCCGAGCGTGAGTGAAACGTGGGGGCTTGTTGTAAACGAAGCGATGGCATCGGGCCTGCCGGTGCTCGTATCGCATCGGTGCGGCTGTGTCGCGGAGCTTGTGCGCCCGGGGTTGAACGGCTACCTGTGCGATCCGTATGACGTCGCCAGTATGACCCGATCGATGACGGTTATGTCGTCGGCCTCAGTCGATCTCGTCACGATGGGCGAAGCATCTCGACAGATCGTGGCTTTGTTCACACCAGACACCTGGGCGCAAAGTCTTGCGGACTGCATCGATCGGACCGCCGTCCAAAGTCAGGCGCCAGTGACAGAAAGTTTTTCGAGATGGTCTGGATTTTTCAAGGCGGAGAAGCAGCTGAGCTAAGGTAGGAGTCTATGGCGCCGTTAGTTCGCTCGTTCGGCTGGCCTGGTCGAGTCGTTCATGGCTTCCTCGGAGGGGCCTCCATCAGCATCGCCCGACAGACGATTGCCGAAGGAATCGAGCCTGTCCGTGCCCTATCGGGATACTCTCTTCTCACCGGGCTTGGACTTGTGTTGGGTCTGGTGCGTGAACTGACGGTAGCCTCGACATTCGGGTTGAGCCTTCAACTCGATATTTTCGTCGCGGTCATGACAGTGCAGCTCTTCTTCGGCGCCCAGGTCGGCAATGCATTGGAAACGGCGTTCATCGGTCGTGTTGCCGGGCAAGGCGGGCTAGACGTGGTCCTTCGTTCTTTGCGGCCTGCAATCTATGGGCTGCTGCTTGTCAATACCGGCGTCATCCTTTGTCTATTCACGTCAGGACCCTTCGTGCTGGAAATGGTATTTCCCCGCTTTGAGGGCGGACAACAGACGCTCGCGATGCATACGCTGCGTGCGCTTCTCATGCCGATCGCGTTTGCCAGTACCGCCGGTCTCTTGCGTGGGGCGCTTGCTGTGCTTGGATCGTTTGCGCCAGGCTTCCTAGCAGGTTCGATCGTGTCGGTCTGCACCATCGTTTCGATCATGCTGTTCTCCTCTCCCCTCGGAATCGATGCCTTGACGCTGGGAGTTGCGGTGGGAAACCTCGGGGTACTTGGCCTTTTTGCCGGACGTCTAGCCCTTTTCAAGCAGGGATCCCTCTCCGAACGGCCGAGCTCTGCGCTCGCCGTCAGACAAGACGGCTGGTTTGTGTTGTGGGGGACGGCTGCATTAGTGCTGGTCAGGGAGCTGGTCTATGCGGGAGTGGCGTTGACTGAACGCAGTCTGGCCTCGCAACTTCCCGCCGGGTCTATCGCTGCGTTCTTCTATGCCAGTACGATTGTCTCCGTGCCCCTTTCCCTCATAGTGCTTCCGCTGACCACCGTGATGTTCCCCGGGATGGTCGAAACGTTCAAGCGGGATATTCAAGCCGGCTTCTCGCAACTCCGCATACAGGTCTTCCTCCTTGTGGCCGCCAGTGTCGCAGTGGTCCTAGTCGTGATCCCACTCTCACAACTGATCATCGAATCGGTGTTCATGCGGGGGCAATTCACCGTCGAACATTCCCGATTCACGGCATCCATTCTGTCGGTAACGATTCTGGCGTTGCCCTTCATGAGTGTTGGGCGGCTGCTACGCAATACCTGCTATTCCCTCTCGGACTATCGGACCCCTTTGACCGGCCTCATCGCCCAATTGGCGATGTTGGCAGGACTGGGACTGCTGGTCGTTCCTCGTTATGGAGCGCAAGGATTGGCGATCGCGATGGTAGCAGGCGAGGCAACGACGTTGTTGGCCATGGCGCTCGTTTTGAGCAAAAGGTTGTACGCACAATGAATGTGGGGGACGGGACCTTCACAGAAGACGGAGCGCCTCGCACCTGGGTCGGTGTTGTCTTAGGTGTCTGGCTGAGCGGTGTGTTTGTGGCATCGTTGGCCGGAAGATTGGAAGGCGGCAGGGAGAGCCTGGCGTCTATGCTGTTGCTCGGCACGGCAGTGCTGTGGCCGCTTACCTATTTTGCGCTCGGCCGCTGCCGATTTATTCCAAACGCGATGCCGTCGCCGGCCACCGCCGGAGTACTGCTCTTCGGAGGAGCCTCGGCCCTATCAAGTTTTTTCAGTCCCGTCGCGCTGCTGTCGACCGGCTACGTGGTATTGACGCTGGCCAGTCTCTGGCTGGCGCTGCAATTCAATTCCAATCTCGATGCGCGACAGTACGCGCAGGGACTCACGCTTTTCGCGATCGTTACTGCGGTGGTTCTGGTCGCCTTCACCTGGTACGACTACGTGCCCGGAACCCGCTTAGGGACTGGCAAGGACATTTTGAACCCCAACACCATCGCTCTGGTGTCCACGTCGGTCGTACTCGCAGCTATGGCGATCCAAAGCCTGCTTCTGCGGATGGCTGTCATGGCACTGATTATCGGAATCATCGTGCTCACCAGTTCGAGGGCCGCGGCGGTGGCGCTTGTTTCCGCATTGGTGGTGGTGGTTGCCCTTCGTCTGCGGGCCAATGGTCGGTCTGTGCTGTTGCCGGCCGCGGTTCTGCTGGTTGCAGCCGTGGCGGCAATGATGGTGTACGGCGACACAATCTACCAATCACTGGATCGGTTCTATGCGTTGAGCACGGCGGATCGCGGGATCGGCTCCGGCGCGACAGGACGTCTGAGCGCTTGGAAGTGGACCTGGGATCTGTTCGTACATAATCCCGCGCTGGGCATCGGGTTCCGTGCGCATGAACATCTCTTGAAGGGCGATACCTCGGCACATAACGGTTACCTCGCAACATTGGCGGAAATCGGCCTGTTGGGATTCCTGGGCGTCGCCTATCTGGTGTGCCGCGCGATGAGACTCTGGTGGAGCGACGCTCACGAGCCGGATCTCGCCGCCCATGCCAGCATTTTCTTCGGGCTCTGCGTCGGCTATCTGCTGCTCGCTATCTTCGAACGATATCTGATCAATGTCGGCAATCCCACCTCGCTGTTGTTCCTGCTCTGCCTCATGCGACCGGCTGCTATCGAAGGGATTGTTGAAGAGGGTGAGGTTCTGCCTCAGTTCGATGAAGGATCTGTCGAAGAATTCGGAGGGAGGATGTCGCGAGCATGAGGATCAGGACCGAAGCGGTGGAGGATTGCAGCAAAGCATCGAACTCCTCGGCCGTTTTGACTTCAGACTTGGGTGGAACAGTTCCGGCCGTAGATCGAAAAGGGTGGTCACAAGCTGAGCCGCCCTTTTATCAAGCGGAGCGGGTTGCCTCTTTTACGCGGGAACTGAGGGACCTCTTGAAACGGATCAGGATCTGGTTACTCCTGCGTTTTCGATACCGGCAGGCGCGGGTCGGGCAGGGATTTCATGTGGGAAAGTCTGTCAGCATCGGAAGCGGGTTTGAAGCCGGAGACTTTGTCTACATCGGCTCCTACAGCCAGCTGCCACCGAAGGTTCACATCGGCCACTACACGTCCTTATCGGTGCACGTAGCGATCGTCGGCGCTGATCATAACTACGATTGTCCCGGCGTACCCATTGTGCTCTCCGGTCGCCCTCCGTCCTGCGTCACCACGATCGGAGCCGATGTGCTCATCGGCCATGGGGCGATCTTGATGCGCGGGGTCACGATCGGCAACGGGGCGGTCGTAGGGGCCGGAGCGATTGTCACCAAGAATGTGCCTCCCTATGCGATCGTCGTCGGGGTTCCGGCCAAGATTCTGTGCTATCGGTTCGATGAGCGAGAACGGGCGATTCATGAAGAGATGCTGGCACAACCGACGAAACGGGGTCCGCACCCCGGTCCTCTTGGGTGAGAGAATGCGAGCCAGCTCACGTCTTCCATCCTTTAAAAGTCCGTACTCGTACCGTAATCGGATCGGCCGGGCCTTGTGGAGAGTGGTCTGGCTCCTCTTCGTCCGTCCGAGCCCACGGCCACTTCATGCGTGGCGTCGGTGGCTTTTGCGCTTGTTCGGCGCCACGGTTGAGAAGGGAGCGCATCCGTACCCCTCGGCCAGAGTGTGGGCTCCTTGGAACTTAACGATGCGAGAAGGAAGTTGTCTCGCCGATTATGTCGACTGCTATTCGGTAGGTCGGGTCACGCTCGAACCCTACGCCACAGTCAGCCAGTACTCGTTTCTATGCACCGCCGGCCATGAGTATCGACTCAAAGAAATGCCGGTGATCACCGCGCCTATCACGATCCGGCGGCGGGCATGGGTTGCAGCAGATGCGTTCATCGGCCCCGGTGTTACGGTCGGCGAAGGGGCCATCGTCGGTGCACGAGCCAGTGTGTTTCGCGATGTCGATCCCTGGACCGTGGTGGGAGGGAATCCCGCCCGCGCCATCAAGAAGTATGAGCCTGAGCGGGAAGAATCATGACGGACACAGTCGTCGACATCTCCGGCTACACGTACGAGGATGCTGAGCTCAATGCCGCGCACGGCTACCTTGTCCCGTCCCTCTTAGACATTCTTGCGTCCTTGTCCGTTTCGCCGAACCGTCGACGTCTGTTCGAACTCGGATGCGGGAATGGAGCCGTTGCGGCAGTCTTGGCTAGGGAGGGTTATCATGTCACCGGTGTGGATGTTTCTGCGCAGGGCCTGGAACAAGCGCAGCGCCGTCATCCGCAGTTGTCGCTACGGCTGGGATCGGCGTACGACCGCCTGGCAGACACCTATGGCCGGTTTCCAGTCGTGATCAGTCTGGAAGTGGTCGAACATCTCTATGCTCCGCGTGTCTTTGCCAAGACCCTGTACGATCTGGTCGAGCCGTCCGGTACCGCGATCATTTCCGCTCCTTACCATGGGTATTGGAAGAATCTGGCCTTGGCCCTGACCGGACGCTTGGACTCTCACTTCACAGCATTGTGGGATCACGGCCATATCAAGTTCTGGTCGATCGCAACACTCGGGCAGCTGCTTCGAGAGGCTGGTTTCCGCTCGATCACGTTCAGACGTGTGGGCCGCGTGCCCGCCTTGGCCAAGTCCATGATTGCGATTGCAAAGAAGATCTAAGCCATGAGCCTGTCCGTTCTCATTCTGACATTGAACGAGGAGGCCAATCTCCCCGATTGTCTCGAGTCGGTGAAGTGGTCAGACGACATCGTAGTGCTGGATTCGTTCAGCAGCGACCGGACCGTCAAGATCGCTGAAGAAATGGGCGCGCGCGTGGTCCAACGCCGATTCGACAATTGGTCGTCCCATCAAAATTGGGCGCTTGATCAGATTGCCTTCAAACATCCCTGGGTCTTCTATCTCGATGCGGACGAGCGGATGACGGAGACACTGAAGAAAGAACTCCTCGCGATCGCCGACGATCCGAATCGCGCTTCAGTTGCCTACTACTGCGGAAGGCAGAACATGTTTATGGGCCGCTGGATCAGGCACGCGATGCCACCCGGCATGATTATGCGGTTTTTTCGTCCTCAGCGCGTGCGATTCCAGCGGCTGGTCAATCCTGTGCCCGTCATCGATGGGCCGCACGGGTATCTGTGCGGCATGCTGGTCCACTACAACTTCAGCAAGGGGATCGCCGAGTGGATCGATAAGCACAATCGGTATTCTTCCTTGGAGGCGCTGGAAGGGGTGAAGTTGATCTATCAACCCTCGGAGGCGCAGCCGAGACTCTTCAGCGGGGATCGTGCAATGCGCCGACAGGCGCTGAAGAATCTTTCCTTTCGTTTGCCGTGGCGTCCGTTCATCAAGTTTCTCTATTTGTACGTGAAGCAAAGAGGCTGGCTCGACGGGAGGGCTGGGTTCACCTACTGCGTCCTGCAATCCTTCTATGAGTACCTGATCGTGCTGAAGATGAGAGAGTTGGAGCGACGAGAGAGAGGACTCCCAATCTAAGAGAGAGGAGAAGACGACAGGGTCTGCTGTCAAATGCCTATGCCCAAAACAATTTTCGTCAATCGGTACTTTTCCCCCGATCTTTCTGCCACAAGCCAGCTCCTCAGTGATCTTGCCTTTGACCTTGCCTCTCGCGGCCAGGACATTCACGTCATTACCGGCGGGCAACTGTATGGGGACCCACAGGCATCGCTGCCGACCGAGGAGGTCATCCGCGGAGTCCACGTTCATCGGGTGAGAACGTCGCGTTTTGGGCGCGCCCAGCTGTGGGGCCGCATGATCGATTATCTGACGTTTTACATCGGGGCTACGTGGCGACTTCTTCGTTTGATCCAGCGAGGGGACGTGGTGGTGGCCAAAACTGATCCGCCGATGATATCGGTCTGCGCAGCATGGGCGGTCAAGATCAAATGCGGGATGCTGGTCAATTGGGTTCAGGATCTGTTTCCGGAAGTGGCCTCCTCATTGGACATTTATGGTGCGCGGTTCGCTGCGCCCATGTTGAAGCGTTTGCGCAACAGCTCGTTACGAATGGGACGATCCAATGTGGTATTGGGTGAAATCATGGCGAAACGCCTTCGCGACGAAGGGATCGCTCCAGGCCAGATCAGGGTCATCGAAAATTGGGCGGATGGCGATGCCATTCAGCCGATCGACAAGCAGGACAACCCGCTTGTCCGGGAGTGGCAACTGGACGGAAAATTTGTCCTAGGCTATTCGGGCAATATGGGCCATGTGCATGAGTTCAAGACCATGATCGACGCGGTAGAGATGTTGAAAGCGGCGGAGGAGATCGCCTTTGTGTTTATCGGCGACGGCATCGCGCGCCGCTGGCTCGAATCGGAAGTGAATCGACGTAGTCTGACGAATGTGCAGTTCCGCCCGTACCAGTCCGCTGATCGTTTGCGATGGAGTTTGGGCGTTCCGGACGTGCATTTCGTGTCGCTAAGGCCGACCCTGGAAGGGTTGATCGTGCCGAGCAAGTTCTACGGCATCGCTGCAGCCGGCCGTCCGATCATCAACATCGGCGATCCCGACGGAGAGATCGCCCGCATTCTCCAGCGCGAACAATGCGGATGGAGTTTCTGTGTCGGCGAAGTCGACCAGCTGGCGAAGTGTATTTTACGGCTTTCCCAGAAGAGTCAAGAACTCATCGACGCGGGATTGAGCGCGCGCCGAGCGTTCGACCGGCAATATTCGCGTCCCCAGGCCCTTGATAGCTGGCGCCTGCTGTTGGATTCTGCTTCGACCGGCATTCCCTTATTGGAGGCACCGGTCGATCGCGTGCATCCCGTCGCCGTCGGACGTGAGTGAGGCCACGACATGTTCAGATCAGTCAGGCTCATCATGACGGGAATCGTCTTGGCGGGAGCGTTGGTTGGCCGTCACCTTGCCACTGCTGATTCAACGAGTATAGCCGCAGTTCAGCGACCCTTCGTCGTCTTCGACGGAACGCTCTATAAGAATAAGCCCTCCTTCGCAGGATATCCCATTCGCCCGATCACGGTGCTGTACGAGGCCCGCTTGTTTCTCGACAAACAGCTGTCCACCGCCATGCCTCCAGAGTTCACTGTCCGCTCTGTTGCAAGCAAATTGCGCAGTTCACCGGAACTCGTAGTCCTCGACATTGAACGCTGGTCGCTCAAAGGGGATGCGCTGGCCGTGAAAGCAACGACCAGTAAGTTCGTATCAGTGCTGTCATGGATGAGGAGCGAGGCGCCGGACATCCATATCGGAGCCTATGGCACCGTGCCTCTTCCTGATTATTGGCGGGCGATTCGTGGTCAGGGGAACGAAGAGTACCAAGCTTGGCAACGGGATAATGACCGATTGGATGAGCTGGCCGCTCACGTCGATGCGTTGTACCCCTCCATCTATACCTTCTATAAAGACCGGCAAGGTTGGGTCTCCTATGCCGTGGCGCAGATCACGGAAGCCAGACGGAAAGCGAACGGAAAGCCCGTCTATGCCTTCCTTTGGCCGCAGTACCATGAATCCAATCGAATGATCGGCCTTCGCCCACTCGATCCGGATTATTGGGAATTGCAATTGAACACGGTCTATCAGCATGCGGATGGGGTCGTGATCTGGGGAGGGTGGGGAGCGAATGGGCCGGAACTCTGGAATGAAGAGGCCCCCTGGTGGCAAGTGACGAAACGGTTTATGAGACGATTCAACCAGCACTCACCTGCTCCTCCTGCAGGCATAACAGCTCAATAATAGAAGCGAAACCATTGATGATATAGGGCCATTTCAACCCCGCCCCAAGTCCTACCTTGTAGCTGATTTCAACTCAAATCTTTATGAGTTGTCCCGTCCGTCTCTTCATCTTTTAACGTTTAGTTAACACAAACTTGAGATTGATGTGGCCAACGACAGAGCGGTGGGCGATAGACTGCCTCACCCGATAATCCGCCGGAGCTGTGATGAGTACTCGCCCTACGACTCTGGATACATCTTCGTCTTCTGCCTCTGGCCTGTCCTGGGCTCCATTCTCAATGGACAGGAGGGGGACGGTTCTGTGGGCAGTCCTTGCCGCCATGATGACGGTCCTCGGTTATCTCTACGCCAACAGTCTGCGCTTCCTAGCGGAGGCTTGGCTGGAGGATAACAACAGCCATGGGCCGTTTATTCTGTTAATCACTCTCTACATGATCTGGGGTCGATGGCCGCAGCTCCAAACAATCAAACGACGCGGGTCATGGTGGGGACTGCCGATTGTCGTTGCCGGACTGTTCATCTATGTCGTCGGCGAGTTCGCAGCCATGCATGCGGTTGTTCATTTCTCGCTGTGGGTTGTCATCGTTGGATTACTTGCGTGCGCCATCGGGCTGTCCGGCATCCGCCTCTTGGCCTTCCCCTTGTTGTATCTGCTTGCCGCGATTCCCCTGCCGACCTTTCTGCAGACCGAGCTCTCCAGCCGTCTTCAGTTATGGTCATCGGCTTTAGGAATCGGATTCCTCCATCTCATCGGTGTCATGGCGTACCGGGAAGGCAACATCATCGACCTAGGACCGATTCAGCTCCAAGTCGTCGAAGCCTGCAGCGGCCTTCGCTACCTGTTTCCGCTCACGGCGCTCACACTGCTCGGTGCGTATCTCTACCGCGAAGCTCTTTGGAAACGGGTGCTGCTCGTTCTCTCAAGCGTTCCCATTTCGATTCTTTTGAATGGCTTTCGAATCGGCGCGATCGGGGTGTTGGTCGAATCCTATGGCTTAAGCGCGGCCGAAGGGTTCACCCATTTCTTCGAGGGGTGGGTGTTCTTTGTGGCCAGTCTCGGGGTGCTCTGCGCCGAAATGTGGATCCTTGCCCGCGTGGGCTCGACTGCATCGCGCCGCCCCTTTGCAGAACTGGTCGGTCTGCCTGAAGTCGGCATCTCGACCTCACGTCAGGCTACTCCCCCATCGGCTGCTCCGGTCTCATTGGCCCCCGTGCTGGCCGGAGGCGGGTTGCTCATTCTGGCGGCAGTGACCGCTCCATCAACTGCTCCGCAGGACTTTCCTCCGCCTGTTCGGCAGTCGTTGATCGAGTTTCCTTTACAGCTCGGCGTATGGGAGGGAGTCGCTTCCCCTTTGGAGCGACAGTATCTCGACGCCTTGCAACTGGATGATTATGTGTTGGCCGATTACACCGCTGTCGGCCAGCGCCCCGTCAACGTGTACGTGGCCTACTACCAGTCTCCGAAGAAAGGGCGGTCGTCCCACTCACCGAAACAGTGCATCCCGGGCGGTGGTTGGGACATCACGTCCTTTGAGCCGGTGCAAATGGATCGTGTGTCGAGTCTGAAGTCAGGGCAGGAGGTCAATCGAGCCGTGATCCAGAAGGGCGGCCAAAAGCAGATCGTTTATTATTGGTTCAAGCAGCGTGATCGCTGGATCACCAGTGAGTATGTGGTGAAACTTTTTCTCTTCTGGGATTCTTTGACAAGGCACCGTTCCGACGGCGCCCTCGTGCGGCTAGTGTCCGGAGTCTATGCCGGAGAGACGGAAGCGATTGTGGATGAGCGTCTGCAGGCCATGGCCAGCCTCGTGACGCCGCTCTTGGACCGCTATGTTCCGGACTGAGGTGTGAGGAGATGGGCTCGGTGACGTTTTTCAGTTTCATGGGGTCGCTGATCATCTGCATGGCCTTGATCCCGACGTTGTCGGAGTCGGCCTGGCGGTTGCAGTTTATCGACCTGCCCCGCGACCGGCACGCCCACCGCGAGCCGGTCGCGAAAGTCGGTGGGATCGCCTTTGCCCTGGCCACGTTCGCGGCGGTGCTGGTGTGGGCGCCGAAAGAGCAACTCATTCTCTCCAGCCTGCTCGGCGGTGCGGTCATTCTCCTGTTCGGGATGTGGGACGATCGGACAGGACTCACTTACCGGATGAAATTCATCGGGCAGGTCCTGGCAGCGGCCATCGTGATTGGATTTGCCGGCGTTCGACTGTCCTCCCTTCCATTTATTGACGAGGTCCTCATTCCCGCCTGGATCGCAGCTCCGCTCACCTTACTCGTGATTGTCGGAGTGACGAACGCCGTCAATCTGTCGGACGGGCTCGATGGCCTGGCTGGCGGCTTGTCGCTGATCAGCTTCGCTGGTATCGCCTATCTGGCGCATCAAGCGGGCGAGCCGCTTCTAGTGCTGTTGATGGTATCCGTCCTGGGAAGCTTGCTGGGGTTCCTGAGGTTCAATACCTACCCGGCTCGAATTTTCATGGGCGACGCGGGCAGCCAGTTTCTCGGGCATTATCTGGGCGTGGCCGCCATTCTTCTCACCGACAGTACACGGACGGTCTACAGTCCGTTACTGGCGTTGTTCATCTGGGGTGTCCCCTTGCTCGACACCATTGGGGTTATGGGACAACGCCTTCTGGAAGGGCGTTCTCCATTCATCGGTGATCGGAATCATATTCATCATAAGCTGTTGGCGGCCGGATTGATGCATGGTCAGGCGGTGACGCTCATCTACATCGTCCACGGTTTGATGGTCGGCTGCGCCTACCTCCTGCGCTGGCAGTCGGACCTGGTCTTGGCCTCTGTATACCTGGTATTTGCCGCAGGGATTTTCGGCCTGTTTGTCCGGACACCGCAGGTCGCTGTCTCGCCTCAGGCTGGTTCGCCGTCTGTATCTCGACACATCGAGTCCCTTTCCGGTCGAGGATCGATCGTCGAGTGGCTGCTCATGATCTTGAATCTGACCGTTCCTGTGTACCTCGTGGGATCCATCGCCATTCCCCGGGAGATTCCTCTCGACGCAGGACTGATTGCTGGAGGACTGGCCATCGCCGTCCTGGGCTCGTTGCTGCTCCGCTGTGCGACCCCGTGGGTGGTGCGCGCCGCCCTGTATATCGGCAGCACCTGCCTCATGTACTATGGCGATCTGTTTCCGCGTACAGCGGTCGCCGACGTGCTGACTCCGGTGAACGTGGGGATGGCGGTCTTGGCCGTTCTGGTCGTGCTGACCATTCGATTGGCAGGTGAAGCGCAGTTTCAAACTACGCCGCTCGATTATCTCATCATTCTTTTGGCCGGTGTGATGCCCTTCTTGCCGGAGATGACAGTGGGCAACTTGCCGATGGGTCTCCTGGCGGCCAAGTTGATCGTGCTGTTTTTTTCGTTTGAATTGCTGATGCATATGCATTCGTCTGCGGTCACGCGTCTCGGCTTGGTGTCGCTGGCGATGTTGGGCGGGGTCATGTTGCGCGCGTGGTGGCCGTAATCTGATGACGGAGGAGGCAGGAAAGATGAAACCGTACATCGCTGTAGGGCTCGCGTTTGCCGTGGTTCTTGGGCTGGTCGCTTGTGGAGGGCCAGAAGAACGGAAGGCCAAATATCGCCTGCGGGCGCAGGAATATTTCCAGCAGGGGAATTATCCCAAGGCCCGTGTCGCAATCCGCAACGTCCTGCAGATCGATCCCAAAGATGTGGAGGCCTATTTTCTCTACGCGCAGGTTGAAGAAAAGGAGCGGAACTGGCGGAACGCGTTTGCAGGGTATCAGCAAGTCGTCGAGATGAGTCCCGATCATGATCGAGCCCTGATCAAACTGGCCAAATACTATCTCGAGGCGCGTGCGCTGGAGCAAGCGGAGCAGATCACCGACCGGCTGTTGGCCAGTCGGCCCGAGCATGTCCCGGCCCAGGCGCTCAAAATCGCCGTCACAGCCGTGTCCGGCAGACTGAACGAGGCGGTCGAGCAGGCGGAAGAATTGGTCGCGGCCGCTCCGACGGAAACCGACGCGGTATTGCTCATTGCCTCCTTGTACACGTCGATTCAGCGCCCGGGAGAGGCGGTGCCGTTTCTGCGCCGGGCTTTGGAAACGCATCCGGCCAATCTTGAACTGTTGGATGTGCTGGCCACCACGTCAATCAAGCAAGGTCGTATGACCGAAGCCGAAGCGACGCTTGAGCAAATCGTCAAGCTGGAGCCGACGGTTTTGAACCACCGGTTGCGGCAAGTCGCATTTTACGATCAGCAACAGCAATACGAAAAAGCGGAGGCGATCCTCCAGGAAGCGGTTCGGTCGGAACCCGATAATGACGAGCGACGGCTAGCGCTGGTCGAGTATGTGGCCAAACGTCGCGGTCTTGAGCCGGCCGAAGTTGCCCTTCAGCAGGCGCGCAAAGACCTCCCGTATGCCGGAAAGTTGTGGTTTGCGCTCGGCAGCCTCTACGAATCCACTCAACGATCGGAGAAGGCGCGCGAAACCTATCGTAACATTCAGCGAGAGTTTACCGGAAGACCGGAAGCGTCGGAGGCGCAGGTCAAGCTGGCAGGGATAGATTGGGCTGAAGGAAGAACTGAGGAAGCAGAACGGCAGCTCGAAGCCGTGCTCAAAGATAACTCGCGATCGAGTAATGCACTGTTGCTGCGTGGAAAAATTGCGCTCCAGCGAGGCAAGGGAAAAGACGCCATCTTGGATTTCCGCTCCGTGCTGAAGGATCAACCTGAATTTGCGGAGGCACATGTTCTGCTCGCCCGGGCCCATTTGTTGGCCGGTGAACCGACGCTCGCCCGTGAGAGCCTGGACAAAGCCGTCGCTTTTAAACCGACGCTGGTGGAGGCCCATACCCTGCTGGCGGGATTAGATGCCGCTGCCGGTCAGCTCAAGGAGGCGAAGCAACGATTGGATCGGCTCATCACCAGGGATCCCGGCAATGTGGCTCTTCTAGGGATGCTCTTCCAGCTGCAACTCCAGCAAAAAGATTGGAGTAAGAGCCAGGAGACTTTGAAACACTTGCGCCGAGCGGGAGCCGATGAGGTTGCGGCGAATCTGGCCGAAGGCCATGTCGCGTTGGCGCAACAGCGGTGGGATATGGCTGAAGCGCTGTACCGCAAGGCTGCCGCGCAGCGCCCGGCGGCACCTGAACCGCTCCTTGCCCTCGTGCAATTAGATATGCGGCGCGGCCAGTTATCCCAGGCCCAACAGCGTCTTGAGACGATACTTGCCAAATCTCCGGAGCACCCCTATGCAGCTGGGTTTCTCGGTGAACTGTTGCTGACCAAGGGAGAACCGGCGGCAGCCGCTCCCCACTTCGAGACAGCCACCCGCGTCAATCCGAAATGGACGACTCCATGGGTGCATCTGGCGCGCGCTTATTATGCCCAAAAGCAGACAGCCGAAGGCGATGTCACGCTGCTGAAAGGCTTGCAGGCAAGCCCGGAGAACGAGCAGTTGAGGCTGCTACTGGCATTGAGCCTGACCACCCAACATCGCCACGACGAAGCTATCGAGCAGTATGAGACCGTGCTCCGGTATGTTCCCACCTCGATCCTGGCAGCAAACAATCTGGCGGCGGCGCTGGTGGACCACAAGAGCGATTCTCAGAGTCTGGAGCGGGCTCTGGTGCTGAGCCGGGGGTTCGAGTCTCAGAAGGCGAATCCCTATCTCCTGGATACCTTGGGTTGGGCCCATTATAAGCTGGGGCACGGAGCTGAAGCGGTGCGGGTATTACAGCAGGCGGCAGCTTTGGCGCCGGACCATCCTAACCTAAATTACCACCTCGGTGCTGCCTACGCGAAGGCTGGCCGGCGTCCCGATGCCCTCACGCACCTCAAGAAAGCCGTGGCTTCCGGGGCTCCGTTCGATGGGTTAGACGATGCTAAGACTCTACTCGGAGAAGTGGCGGGATGAGGATGTCGTTGCGTGGTGGAGTTCTGTGTGGAACCGGTTGTCTTGTGCTCTTGGTCGGCAGCGGCTGTCCGTCGATGCTCAGTCAAAGCCCGAGCCTTGCGGGGGAATCTATGGGCGCCGAACCGGCCTATCTTTTGGGGCCCGAAGATGTTCTCAAAGTCGCTGTGTGGAAGGATGAACATCTGACGCAGGAAACGGTGGTCAGGCCAGACGGGATGATTACGTTTCCCCTCATCGGAGAGGTCGCCGCCTCAGGCCGGACGGCGGAGGATGTCCGTAATGAGATTGCGAAACGGCTGACCAAGTTTCTGCCGAGCCCAAATGTGACGGTGACCGTGCTCAAAGTTTTGAGTTACCGCATTTACGTGCTCGGGCGCGTGAACAAACCGGGCGAGTATCAGGCTGGGCACCACACGGACGTGCTGCAGGCGTTGAGTATGGCCGGAGGCTTGACGCCCTATGCTTCCGAGAACGACATCAAGATCATCCGAAGGAATGGAACGGATGAGCAGGTGTTTCCGTTCCGCTACGGCGATGCGCAGAAAGGAAAAGAATTGAGACAGAACATTCTGCTTCAACGCGGCGATGTGGTGATGGTGCCGTGAACGAATGGAACCGTGGGGGTCCGGTCGCGAGCGTTCGAATGGTAGATCTTGTGGCCGGACGGCTCTTCGGTGGGCGGCATTTGTGATGATGTCGGCCCTGTTGCGCGAATCGCCCGAGGGTCTTTCGGCTGAATGGTCGGCGGCGCCGTCGTTGAGCGCACAAGGCGTATACAACAGCAACTTGCTCTTGTTTAACGGAAACAACGAGGTCTGGGGTCATTGGATCACTCCGGCGGTCAAGTTCAAAGGTGCGACAGGAGCCTTGGAGGTTGAAGGCGAGACCAGGGCAGACTTCGTTCATTACTATGGCGATCAAGAGAGAGAATACACCAATCTGTACTTGCCGCTCAGGACCTCGTATCGCTCGGATCGGCACACCTTCGGGTTTGAAGGAGGCTTTACGCGCGACAACACCTTGCAAGGAGAATTGCAGAGGACGGGGTTCGTTTTGGGCTTTACGCAGCGAAACATGTGGAACGCGGCTCCAAGCTGGAAAGTCGGGATCACGGAGCGACTGTCCTGGCAAAGTAGTTATCAATTCACGGATACGCATTATCAAGACGGAACTCGAGTCGGTCTCGTGGATTACCGGGTTCATGGAGGGACGACAGGAATGGTCTATAATCTTGGTCTGTTGGATGAAATCCGACTGACGGGCGAATACACATCGGTTCGCATTCCCTTCGTCAGGCTCAATACAACCTATTATGGTGCGCGAGGTGAATGGACACACGACTTTGGTCAACAGTTGATTGGCTCTGTATCAGGGGGCGGGCGACTCGTCAATTCGACTCAAGACCTTCCGGGAGGATCCTTGACCAATCACGAGGTAGTCTGGGTCTACAAAGGTTCTCTTCGGAAAAATTTTGAGAGGACCATCATACAGATTGACGGAGGCCGTGAGATTAATCCCAGCGGGTTCGGTCGCCTGCTGCAAACCGACCGCGTGGGAGGATCGCTCACCCACAATCTTACTGAGACCCTGAGCGCTTCCCTGAATGGAGGCCTTTATTTTGTGTCGGGGGTTGCAACCAATGCAGCGAGCCGTTCCGTGCCGCAGACAAGGTTCCTCAGCATTAGCCCGAGCGTTTCCTGGAAATTCAGCCAATGGTGGTCGATCGATGTGGGGTATACCTATGCGGAGCGTGCCGTTGGCAGCGTCAATCAATGGAATTTTTCCAATTCGACGTTTGTCATGCTGACCTATGGAGGGCCTAAGTGGTCGGTGTCTCGATGAGGACTGAACAGAGACCGCAGAGCCGAGCGACGGCAGGCGTTCCTACACGAACGTTGTCCGACTATCTCGCCTTGTTGCGCCGCCGCCGGATGCTGATTCTGGCCGTCGGAGCCTCCCTGCTGGCTGCGAGTGCCGCGCTGGCATTTCTGTTGCCCGCGGCCTATCGCTCGACTGCGACGATTCTGATCGAAGAGCAGGAAATTCCCCCGGATCTCGTCCGGTCAGCCATCGCCACTTACGCCGATCAGCGGATCGAGACGATCAAGCAGCAAGTGCTCAGCCGGTCCACCCTGTGGCGCATCGTCGAGCAGTACGATCTGTACAAAAAGCTTCGCAAGCAGAGTCCGACGGAGGAAGTGCTGAACCGATTCACCAAGGACATCCAGATCGATGTCATGAATGTGAAGGTGATCGACCGGCGGACGCAGAATCCGACCCAGGCCACGATCGCGTTTACCCTGGCCTATGACGGGGAAACGCCGGAACTGGCGCAGAAGGTGGCGAGCGAACTGACGAGTCTCTTTCTGGGAGAAAATTTAAAGACGCGCGAACGGCATGCCCAGGAAACGACCGCGTTTCTGAAGCGAGAGTCGGAGAACCTGGCCCGACATATTCAGGAATTGGAAGAAAAGATCGCAGACGTGAAACAGCGGGCGGAAGGCGCGTTGCCGGAGCTGGTGCAACTGAATATGCAGTTGATGAATCAGGCTCAGCGAGAACTCATCGAGGCTGATCGCGATATCAGAAGCCTCCGGGAGCGCAAGACCTATTTAGAAGGTGAGCTGGCCACGTTGAAGCCGCACACGCCGATCATCAGCGCCAGTGGCGAGCGGTTGCTGGATACCGATGAACGGCTCAAAGCGTTGCGGGCGAAATATGCGAGCGAGTCAGCGTATCTCGAGCCCGATCATCCCGATATCATCAAGATGAAACAGGAGATCTCCTCGCTGGAGAAGGAAACAAAAGCCAGCGACGGGCGCGATGAGCTGTCGAAGCGGCTGATGGCGGAGCGGGCGGCGCTGGCCGATCTCCGGGAGCGCGCCAACGATTCCCATCCCGACGTCATCCGCGCTCAAGGGGTGGTGGCGTCGCTTGAAAGGGAGTTGCAACAGGCGACCCTTCGCGCGGCAACGCCTTCGACCGTCAAACCGGAGAATCCGGCCTACATCAATATACAGTCGCAACTGGCTTCGACCAAAGCGTCGCTGGGGGCGCTGGAAACGGCGCGAGCGGAACTTAAACGTCGGATGGCCGACTATGCGAAACGGCTGGAGTCGACGCCCACGATCGAGCCCGTGTATCTGGACTTGACTAGGGATCGCGAAAATTCGGTACATAAGTACCAAGAGATCACTTCGCGGTTGATGGAAGCGCAGGTCTCTAGTGAACTCGAAGTCCAGCGCAAGGGTGAGCGGTTCTCGCTGATCAATCCACCGGAACTGCCGGAGAAGCCTGATCGTCCCAACCGCCTGGCGATTCTCCTGCTTGGAGCTTTTCTCGCGATGGCCGGTGGGATCGGCAGCGGCGTGCTTGCAGACAACCTGGATCGGACCATCTATACCACCGATCAATTGGGGCAGGTCATACGCAATGTCTCGCTGATTGCGATCCCCTATTTGCCACTGGAGGAAGACGTGATGAAACTTGGCCGCCGGCGTGCCGCCGCCGGCCTCGCCGGGCTTGGTATGGTGCTAGTTGGGGCAGTGGTGCTTCACCTGACGTGGATGCCGTTGGATGTGTTGTGGTTCACGATCCTGCGCAAACTGGGCTGACTTCGAAGGGTCAATAGAGAGGAGTGTATTTCAGTGGATTTCGTACTACAGGCAATGGAACGGTTTACCGGCCGCCCTGAGAATGAGGGAATGAGGACCAAACAGTCAGGCGGGGCAACTGCATCGGGGACGCCTCCTATCCTCTATACCTCGACGAGGACCGTCGAACTGAACAACGACATTGTGCGAGCTCAGCGATTGATCACCGGCTTCGAAGAAGGCCCATTTGTCGACGCTTATAAGATGTTGAGGACTCATGTCGTGCAGCAATTCCGTCAGAACAAATGGAACACGCTGGGAGTGACAAGTCCGACTCTTCATACAGGAAAAACTCTCACGGCGGTCAACCTATCGCTGGCATTGGCCATGGATTTGGCGCACACCGTTCTGTTGGTTGATGCGGACCTGCGCCAGCCTCGTGTGCACAAAGCGTTCGGGCTGCCGGATGATCCTGGATTGACGGAATATCTGTTCGAGGATGTGCCGATCCGTCAACTTCTGGTTCATCCGGGGATCGGGCGATTTGTCTTGTTTCCGGGGGGGCGACGTATCGCCAACTCGGCCGAAGCGTTGGCCTCACCGAAGATGGCGGCGTTGGTCCATGAACTCAAGCATCGGTATCCGTCGCGCCTAGTCGTCTTCGATTTGCCTCAGATCTTGTCTCGGGCCGACGTGCTCGGGTTCGCCGGCCATATCGATGCGCTGTTGCTCGTCGTAGAGGAAGGCCGGACGCTGTCCTCCGATGTTGAGCAAGCGATGGGGCTGCTCAAGGGAGCGATCCCGATTCTCGGGGGCGTCTTGAACAAGGCCGGGCAAGGTGAGCTGACTCGGCGTCGGGCTCAGGAACTCTTACAGGCTCAGTCGGGATAGAGGCCATATGTACGAGACAAGCTACGGATTACGGGCCAAACCCTTTACCTTGTTGCCGGATCCCGAGTTTTTGTTTCTGGGGACCCATCACACGATGGCAATGAGGCTCCTGGAATATGGGCTGGCGAACGGATCTACTTTCGTTGTCATCACCGGTGAGCCGGGGACTGGTAAGACCACGCTCCTCAATCGGCTGTTGGGCCAATCGCGCCACCAATGGACCATCGGGGTGTTGTCGAACACCCATGGTCGATTGAGTGGACTCATGCCATGGATTGTCGCCTCATTCGGCCTGGATACCAAAGACAAGAATGAGGTGGACCTATTTCATGAGTTCTCCCGATTTCTGGAGCGTGAGCAAGGCTCCGGCCGGCGTGTCCTCTTGGTTCTGGACGAGGCGCAGAACGTCGGCGCGCTGATGTTGGAAGAGCTGCGCCTGCTCTCAAACTTGAATGACGGACAACGTCGATCGTTGCACATTTTATTGTCGGGGCAGCCGGGCCTCCGAGATCTTCTCGTCGGCCCTGGGATGGTGCAGTTCGCTCAGCGCATCGGTGTGGAATATACCTTGGAACGCCTTTCCGACGGTGAAACGGTGGCCTATATCCGACATCGTCTTCAGGTTGCTGGTCGACGGTCTCCTCTGTTTACCACGCTCGCAGGCCGCGTCATCTTCCGCCTCACCGGCGGTATCCCCCGTCTTATCAACCAGCTCTGCGATCATGCATTGGTTTACGGCTATGCGGCGCAAACAGACAGGATTACCGCCCGTATCGTTCTGGATGCCGCTGTGGCGCGAAACCGGCATGGCATACTCCCGTTCGTGAATTCCCCGCTGGCTGTTGAATTGTCTCAAGGCGAATTGGATGACGAACAGGCTGAGGTCGAGTCGTTCAAAACAGAAAACATTCAAATAGATAAACAGACAAAGCATTCCAAAGCCGGCGGCACCAAAGACTTTTCGGTACTGTACCGCGAAGCGGTTGCGCTCAAAGATGCCGGAGAGTACGTCAAAGCGGCGGCCCTCCTCGACACCCTCGTTGAACAGGAAGCTTGGGCCACCAAGGCGTTGGCACAAAAAGGCCTATGCCTGAAAGCGATCGGGCGGTATGACGAAGCGTTGACGACCATACGGGCCGCATTAGGCCGGCCGTCTGTCACACAGGAAGAAAGTGTCTCCTTACGATATCTGCTGGCCAGAACCCTTGAGGCCAAGGGGCGATGCGACGAAGCCGTAGAGGTGTATCGAACGCTGGAACGCGGACAACACAGATACCGCGATGTATCGGCTCGCCTTGCTCGACTGAATCAAACTGAACAGGGTGGTAGAAGTACAGGCGGTAAAGAAATCACATGGTTTGGGGCATTTTGGCGAGAGTGCGGACAACTCTTGCGCGGCACTTAAGACCACGGATCATCCGCCGCTAGTGCAAACACGCACGTAAACACTGATCGGTAATCGTGTTTGGGAATCAGATTACAACTTTATTTTCCTGAAACCTTGCGGCAGGGTCGTGTGGATCGTGGCCAGGTAACAACTTTATTAGACTTGTATCGTAAATGACAGCTTAAAGAATCAACCACTTGTCAACCGGTGAGAATACAACTTTTTTGCACATCCACATCGGTGAGATCGTGCCCGTTCGTAATTACCCTCATACGGTCGGCTCATGGAGGCGGATCGTATAGAGATAGTGATACAGGCCTTTCCGCTCCATCAGCTGAGTGTGCGTGCCTTCTTCGACCAGCTTGCCTTTGTCGAGGACCAGAATGCGATCGGCGCGTTGAATGGTCGAGAGCCTGTGTGCGACGACGAAGGTCGTGCGTCCCTCCATCAGACGTTCCAATGCTTCCTGAACGAGCCGTTCCGATTCAGTATCGAGGGATGATGTGGCTTCGTCCAGCAACAAGATGCGCGGGTTCTTGAGAATGGCCCGTGCAATCGCGATGCGTTGACGCTGTCCACCTGAGAGGTTGATCCCCTTCTCTCCCACCACGGTTCGATAGCCGTCTGGAAGCTCTGTGATGAAATCATGGGCATGAGCTGCGGCACTGGCCTCCTGCACGGCTGATTCGCTCGCGTCCAAATTCCCGTAGCGAATATTGTCGAGGATCGTTCCTCCAAACAAGATTGTTTCCTGCGGGACGAGTGCGACCTGCCGGTACCAACTCTCGACCGTCACCTGACGCAGATCGTGGCCGTCGATCATGAGACGGCCTTCGGTGGGATCGTAGAACCGGTGGAGCAGATTAACCACGGTAGTTTTGCCGGCACCGGTGGGTCCGACAAAGGCGATCACCTCGCCGGGCTTGGCCTCAAACGACAGATTCGATAATACCGGATGGCGAGGATCGTAGGCGAAACTGACGTTCTCGACACGTACATGGCCGGAGACTGTAGAGAGGGCTTGCGCGTCGGATCGATCATAAATTTCTGGTTGTGCATCCAGAATCTCGAAGACCCGTTGCATCGCACCTTGTGCTTCTTTGATCTGCGCAAACACACGGGCTGCCGAGCTGAAGGGGCCGATCAAGATGCCGGCGAACAAGACGAAGGCGAAAAGATCGCCCGGCGTGACAGTGCCCTCGATAACTTGCCGGCCTCCGTACCAGAGAACCGCGGCTGCGGCTGAAAAAGTGAGCAGGCTGATCACCGGTATGAAGACGGCCATGATTCCGGCTCGGCGTAGCGTGAGATGGAGAGTCTGGTCCACTTGGGTGGCGAAGCGCGTTTCTTCCCGTTTGGTCTGGACGAATGATTTGACGATGCGAATGCCGGAAATTACTTCTTCGACCAACGTGCTGAGCGCGGCTGTGTGGTCTTGAATCGATGTCGAGAGTGATTTGAGTTTTCGCCCGAACAATTTGGCAACCAGGACCAGCAAGGGGAGAAGGATCAAGATTAGGAGGCAAAGCTGCCAATTCATTGCGAGGAGAAACGCGATGCCACCGACAAAAGTGACGAGCTGTTTGGCGCCGTCGATGGGGGTTTCTGTAACAATGGATTGAATGACTGTGACGTCGTTCATCAGTCGTGAGAGTAGTTCCCCAGTGCGGCGTCTTGCAAAAAAGCCGACGGCCAGCGTTTGCAAGTGGCCGAACAGGTGTCTGCGAAAATCGCTGACGATGCGCTGAGACACCCAGGCGGTCAGATAACTATGACCCATCGAACAGAGTCCCTGCAGGAGTACCAGCCCGAGGAACAGACCGATCAGTTCTGTCATCCTGGAGTCATCGTGTTGAACGGTGATAACATCCCAGAGGGTGCCGGCCAGGCGCAGCAGGGCCAGATTGATGGCCGCCACGCCCATGACCAATAGGCCCGCGAGCATCATACGTGCCAGGTAGGGTTGGATGAACGGCAGGAACCGTTTGAAGATCAGTATCACAGGTAAAGAGGCGTCGCTAGGGCAATGGACATCCGCTCATGGTTAAGGATCACATGAGAAAAAGTCGGAGTGACGAAAAGAGGGAGGTCGCTCAACAGCGGGACTAGAGCTGGGCGATCGACTCAATAAGGTTCTTATTGATCGCCACGAAATCCGACCGGTCCGTGTCGTTGATCACGACATCAGTCAGACTAATAAAAAGGCGTGCCTCTTCGTTAATAGCGTCGGAGACGCGATTGCGCATCGGAGGAATCAGGAAGTCCCCCACGTAGGTACAATTCACTGTACGAACGCGGATGCGAACCTTCTTGCCCTCGGGCACGATCTCCTCCCTCCCCGACGCGGGCTCAGCTTAGCTTTTACGGCGAAGGAATTTTTGACGCTGGCGCAGCTTCTTGTACTTGTGCTTGCGCATTTTCTTCCGACGTTTTTTCAATACGCTCGACATACTTCGTCTCTCCTCGGGGGCGGAGTCTAGAAGTTTTTGGCTGAAAATGCAAGCTCACAGCGGAGATGCCGCCTCGCACGCTTTTTGGCAGGATACGCCCGGGACGTCTCTTGACCCCGTATTCGCTGCCTTCCTATACTGCAGAAGCATGTTTCAAAAGAAGGCGCGCGCCATTTGTTCGTCATCATCGTTCGTCGGTTGGCTGGTACTGCTTGCCATCTTTGTGGGTGCCTGTTCGCCCAAGGTAGTTCAATACCCGGCAGACCATGAGCGCATTCGCCGCATCGATCGGGCAATCGAATCATTGCGGGACGCCTACCAACAAAAAAACCGCTCCGGTTTTCAATCGGTGATGCTTCCGCTGGATCAGCTTGAACACCTTCAGCGTGAGGCTGAGGCCGATTTCGACATCTTTCATACTATCTCCCTCGAATTCAAAGTCGAGCGGATTATGATCGAAGGCGACGATATCGATGTGTACGTCCATTGGCAAGGTGTGTGGAAAAAGGCCGCCGATGATGTGGGGATGAGGCAACGTGGCCACGCACGATTGCAATGGGTTGGGACCCATTCGATTCTTCTCCGCGGTGTTCAGGGAGATCTGCCGTTCGGAATGAAAACAAAACAAACATTGTCCGAAGTTCCTCCACCTCAGGCCAAACCACAATAATAATAACGACGATGTCGATGCCACGGAGCACACCACCCCACGCAGACTTTCTTGTCATCGGCAGCGGGGTTGCTGGGCTCCGTGCGGCGCTTAACCTCAGCCGTGAAGGCCGAGTGATCATGCTCACCAAGGGCCATCCGTTACAGAGCAACTCCATTTTTGCACAGGGGGGGGTTGCAGTGGCGCTCAGTGAAGAAGACGATGTTGCGATCCATCTAACCGATACGGTCAAAGCGGGCCACGGGCTCTGTCGCCGTGAGGCGGTACGGGTTTTGGTGGAAGAAGGACCGGATCGAATTCAGGAACTGATCCGGTGGGGGGCAAAGTTCGACAAGACTGGAGGAAAATTTGCTTTTGCGCGCGAAGCGGCGCATAGCCGTAGCCGAATTCTCCGTGCGCGGGGCGATGCAACGGGAAATGAAATGGTGCGTGTGTTGATGGCGCAGGCCGGCCGACAAAAGCGGATCCATCGGTTGGACTATCATTTCACTGTGGACCTTGTCGTAGAGGATGGACGATGTTGCGGAGCTGTGGTTCTGGACGAAAATTCCGGTGAGCAGTTTATTCTTCCGGCCAAGGCTGTCGTGCTCTCAACCGGCGGTGCCGGCCAGATCTACGCTCGAACCACGAATCCGCCTAACGCGACCGGTGACGGCATGGCCATGGCCTTCCGTGCGGGGGCGCAACTTCAAGACATGGAGTTTGTACAGTTTCATCCGACCGCACTGTACGTGCCGTCGAGTCCGCCCTTTCTCTTATCCGAAGCGATGCGGGGCGAGGGGGGACAGCTTCGCAACAATAAAGGCGAGGCATTCATGCAACGGTACCATCCGTTGGGTGCCTTGGCGCCTAGAGATATCGTGGCGCGGGCGATCTGGGCGGAAATGGCAGCGACGCGGGCACGGCACGTTTATCTTGATGTGACCCACCTCGGCGCGGATTTTGTGAAGCGGCGATTCCCAACGATCTATGCGACATGCCTTCGGCACGATATCGACATCACGGAAGAGTGGATTCCGGTGTCTCCGAGCGCGCATTACATGATGGGAGGAGTGTGGACCGACGTCAACGGCGCAACAACCTTGCCGGGTCTCTTTGCGGCTGGCGAGGTTGCGTGTAGTGGAGTACATGGGGCTAATCGATTGGCGAGCAATTCATTGTTGGAAGGATTGGTCTTTGGGATGCGAGCCGGTGTGGCCGCGGTTTCGTGGGCCTCCCGCTGTGCCGTTCCGGATCTAACCCATCAGTCCGAAACGCTGTGCCGACGCCGGTTTGACCAATTGGACGACGCAGAAAAATTACGGAGTTCACTTCGCCGAACCATGTGGGGGCAAGTCGGTATCATTCGTTCTCGTGAGTCGCTTATTCGCGCCACCGCCCAGCTTTCCCGCTGGGAGCATATGGTGTCGAAGCCCTTTGCGACAAGAGCTGATCTTGAGGCCAAGAACATGGTCCAGGTAGCGTACTGCATAGCGGAAGCTGCGCTATGGCGAGAAAACAGCGTGGGTGCGCACTTTCGATCAGACTTCCCTGAATTCAAATGCCCAGGTTGGAGACAGCACAGCCAGCTGTATCTGACACAGCGTTCTACGGGGCAGACGGGACAGAGGAAACAGGGGCTTGTAGCCGCCCTGCGGAATCCGAAGATGCGATGACCTGGCCGGTCGAAGCGAGATCCCGCGTAAGGAAGGCTCGATAAAATCGCAGAACCTTACGAACGTACTGACGGGTTTCGTCGATCGGCGGAAGGGTGCGGTAACGATCCACCACATTCTCCCCCGCGTTATAGGCTGCAAGTGCCAGCGGAAGATTTCCGCGAAATCGATCGAGCAATTGTCGGAGATACTTCGTTCCCCCACCGATATTGTCTTCAGGATCGTACAGATCCCGCACATCCAGTCGCACCGCAGTTTGGGGCATCAGTTGCATTAAGCCTATGGCTCCAGCCCGTGACACGGCCATAGGATCGAAATCCGATTCGGCTTTGATGACTGCGCGGATGAGCGCCGGGTGTAGTTGATGCTGGCGTGAAAACCGGCTGATCATCGGCCCTAACTCTCGTTCCGAGATCATGGGGTGTAGTCGATTCGGGTGAATGTCGATTCGACGATAACGAACGTCAGAAGGCACGTTCGTGAGAGAAATGGTCCCTTTGGCATCGATATATTGGTAGATTTCTGCTTTAACTGTCGGAACGGACAGGAAGAGCAAGTTGCTCAATGTTAGGGCAGCCATGCCGGAGAAGCGAGAGAGGTCGAACGATTTTTTTGGTTTTAGCATGGTCAAACGATAGCAGTCTACAGCCACCTGTCAAGAGAATGCAGATCTTGTGCCCCTGAAGGGTGAATGAGAAACCGGCGTGAAAACAAGAAGATGGGAGTTTAATGGGAGGTGGCCCGCTCCAAAAAACGCTCTCGCGACCCTATAAATAGCTCCCGGAGCTTACTAGTAAGCGGACCGGGTTTCCCCTCTCCGATAGGTCTGTGATCGACGGAAGCCACCGGCATGATTTCCATGCTGGTGTTGGTCAAAAAGCACTCGTCGGCTTGGTACAACTGGTCTGTTACAAAGCGCCCTTCCTCGACGGGGATTTGCAGTTCCCTCGCCAATTGAATCACGATCGTTCGGGTGATGCCATCGAGAAGGCCGCACTCGACAGATGGGGTTCGTAGGCAGCTATCTGCCACGAAGAACAGATTACTGACGGTACATTCTGTCAGATGGTGCTCCCAGTTGAGGAAGATGCTGTCGAACACTCCGGTGGCGATCGCTTCGCGTTTAGCGAGGATGTTGTTCAGAAAATTGGTGGCTTTGATCTGCGGCGATAGTGCACTCGGCAAGTTTCTTCTCGTAGAGGCAACGATCAACTTAACTCCCTTCTCATAGAGATGGGCGGCCGGAGCAGTGAGCGGCTTGGCCATGATCACTACGGTCGGGGATGGGCAGAGTGCAGGGTCCAGCCCGATGTCGCCGACTCCACGTGAGATGGTAATCCTCAGATAAGCATCCCATCGATCGTTACCCACATCATTGCGCACCATCGCTTCCTGGAGAAGATCCGGCCAGTCCTTCATGGAAATCGGAATTGTCAAGCCTATGGCGTCAGCGGATCGGAACAATCGCGCCACATGCTGGTCCCGCATGAACATGCGATTCCCGTATGAACGAATCGTTTCGTAGACACCGTCTCCATAGAGAAACCCATGGTCGAAGACGGAGATCACGGCCTCTTCTTGCTTCACAAATTTGTCGTTCAGATAAATCCACATGGGGTAGGGGGCACTACGAAAATGCGCTCAAAAAGGCTTGGGCCTTGTGAATCGTTTCCTCATATTCGCGTGCCGGTTCAGAGTCGGCCACGATACCGGCGCCGACCTGGAGATAGCCCTTTCCGTTCCGCATGACGAGGGTTCGGATTAAGATGTTGAAATCGAGATCGCCGCTCCAGCTGATATAGCCCATCGAGCCGGTGTAGGGACCACGGCGGACTGGCTCCAATTCCTCGATGATTTCCATGCAGCGGATCTTGGGTACCCCGGTAATCGTTCCGCCTGGGAACATAGCTCGAAGCAGATCGAAACCAGTCGCATGTTCCTTGAGCGTGCCGACGACATGTGAGACGAGGTGGTTCACGTGGGAGTACTGTTCCAACGTCATGAGCTCGTTTACGCTGACACTTCCAAAGTCGCAGACCCTTCCGAGGTCATTCCGTTCAAGGTCAACGAGCATGATATGCTCTGCGCATTCTTTTTTGCTTGAGCGCAATTCCACTGTCAGCCGCTGGTCGTCAGCAGCTGACCAGCCGCGAGGTCTGGTTCCGGCAATCGGGCGCGTGTCCGCTTGTCGCCCATCGAGGCGGACGAGCCGCTCGGGCGATGAACTGATGAGACTGGTCCGGTCGAACCGGAGCAATCCGGAGAACGGTGAAGGATTCAAGGCCCGCAGGCGACCAAAGGTGAGGAGATCCGCCTGCAGCCCGGATCGAGACGAAAACGCATCACCCGTTACGGTAAAACGGTGGGAGAGGTTCGCTTGGTAGATGTCACCAGCTGCAATATAGTCCTGACAGCGACGGACGCCATCCATATATACCGACCGCTGTTGCTCTGGCGTGAACGTGAAGTGGCCGAACGCATCGTCGTTGCTTCCGACTGTGACAGGGTTGGACAATCTTGCTTCCAATGCAGCGAGACGATCACATCCCTCCCGAAATAGTTTTTCCCTCGGTTCGCCTAAAAATCGCTCGAGCGGCGGACAAAACATGATCACCAGACGGCCCAGCTCGTGGTCCATCGCCGCCACGAGGTCGAAGAAAGCAAACTCAAGATCGGGCGTAGCAAGATCATCGAGAGCGGCCGACGGCAACGTCTCGAACTGGCGGACGAGATCGTAGCTGAAATAACCGATCGCACCTCCGAAAAAATGCGGGACATCGGGGGGACGCGCAATGCATGAATTCCCGACAAGCTGGGCGAGCTGTTGAAACGGGGCCTGCCCGGATTCTTCGCGGCCATGCAGAGTCTGCCGCACAGACCTGCCAGCTGTTCCACTCAGTATCTGATAGGGGTCGCTGGCAAAGAACGAATAGCGGCCCATGGATGTATGGCCGTTGCCGCTCTCGAAAAGAAAGGACGGGCGCTGGGTCGAGGCGATTCTCGCGTAGAGTTCAAACGGGCTTGCCGTTGGACTGGGAAGCCGGATCACGAGCGGCGAAGGAGGGCCTTGAAGAAATGCGCTTGCTGAGGGCGTCGTGAGCGGCATGGTTGCCACACATCCTTGTAGTAGACGGTCAGTCACTATACCGCAGCGACTTCCACAGAAACAGGCCTCATTCGGCTTGACATCCTGAAAGGGGTTCTGCTTAAATGGCGCGCCCATTATCGGCAGAGTCTTGCTCATGAGTTCCATGTGCACTCGCCTTCCGTGGGTTTTGGATGCCCCCTCCACAAGATCCGTTTTACGCGGGGCTCGGCCAGGCCGTTCGAATCGGAACGGAACTGTTGGCTGCGCTAATCGTTGGAGGAGGGTTGGGTTATCTAGCCGATTGGTACTTTGAAACAAGGCCAGTTGCTCTATTTGTCGGCGTGTTCTTAGGAATGTCGGCTGGGCTTCTAAGCGTTTATCGTAGCTTCTCTCGTCTATGAAAGTCGTAATCTAATGCAAATCAATCCATTGCATCCGTTTGAACTGCATTCCTACGGCACGCTTTCCATTCTGGGCATCGATATCTCCATCAATAAAGCTGTCGTTACGATGTGGCTGATAGTCGCCCTTATTGTTTTGTGGCTCATCCAGGCTGGGCGGGAACGACGTCTCGTACCAACAAAAATGCAAAGCGCTGCAGAAATTCTTATCGAATTCATTCGAAACATGATTCTGGACACAATGGGGAAAGACGGCATGAGGTTTTTCCCATTCATTGCGACGCTTTTTGTCTTTATTCTTTTTTCAAATCTGTTAGGACTCATTCCAGGTTCATACACTATAACCAGTCAAATTGTAGTCACCGGGGCATTTGCGGTTTTTGTTTATAGCATGAGCATTGTTTTGGGGTTTGCACTGCATGGTGTGAAATTTTTCGGTATTTTAATTCCACCCGGCGTTCCGAAACTGCTCATTCCGTTGATGCTTCCAATCGAGATCATCAGTCAACTAGCAAGGCCAATGTCCCTAGCGGTTCGTCTTTTTGCAAATATGACCGCAGGACATACCATGCTGGCTGTGCTATTTGGGATGGCGGTGTCTTTGCCACTTTGGATTGGATGGGTCCCCTTCATTTTTACTGTTGCCATTAGCGGGTTGGAACTTGGAATTGCGGTTATCCAAGCTTATATTTTTACAATCCTGACGTGTGTCTATCTTGGGGATGCCATTACATTGCATGGGCACAGTGAACACGAACACGCACATTAAGTCTGGTCGTTACTCATAAAGGGAGGATAGGCAAACGATGGATGCAGGAGCAGCAGCATTGGTTGGTATGGGATTGGCCGCAGCAGGGTTTGCAGGGGCCGGCGTCGGGATCGGCTATATTTTCGGAAAGATGATCGAGGCTGTCGCTCGTCAACCTGAGGCAGAAGCTCGGGTGGGGAAGTACATGTGGATCGGGTTTGCGCTGGTCGAAGCGGTTGCGCTCTATGGCATCTTGATCGCACTGATGATCAAGTTTATGTAAGCTGAAAGGTTAAGCGATGCCTCAGTTAGACTCGCATTTCTTTTCGTCGTTGATATTCTGGGAAGTTGTCTCTTTCGCGATTTTGTTGACCCTTCTCTACAAACTCGCGTTCCCAGCGCTTCTAGGTGTTCTGGAAGAAAGAGAAAAGAAGATCAAGGACAGTCTGGATCAAGCCGAGCGTCACCGGTCCGAGGCCGAGCGCCGGCTCAAAGAGTATGAGGCGAAGCTCAGCGCGGCAGGGAAAGAAGCCGAGAACATTCTCGCGGCGGCGAAAGAACGAGCGCAACGGCTGATGGAAGAAAACGAGCAACGGTTGACCGCGGAGGCGGAGCGGATCAAAGGTGATGCCACACGCGAGATCGACCAGGAGCGTCGGAAAGCGGTGCAGGATATTCGAAACCAGACGACCGAACTGGCGCTCATGGTGGCGGAAAAGGTGGTACAGCGTAGCCTGACCGAGGCCGACCATCGGAAGTTTGCCGACGAAGCTCTTGAAGCACTTTCAAAATCCTACCAACGATAGTCGGGGTGTTGAAAAAGCCTGCCAGCCGCGTTCTCACTTCGCTTAGAGGCTCCACGTACAGCAGAGGGTACGGCCTTTGCCTCTTCGCTCGCTGCAGCCTTGCTGGACAGGCTTTTTGAACACCCTGCGGGCCGTCTGCGAGATCCTTCGACTGGGGTCAGCCCAGACTGACTCCGCCCGGCCGATACCCTTCCAAATCCACGGTCACGAATCGGAACCCTAGCTCTTTGAGTCCGGCACTGACTCTCGAACACCGCTCGGGCTCCATGAGCGTGGGCAGTTCGTCCTTTGCGACCTCGATTCTGGCGATCTCTCCATGGTCACGGACTCGATAATGCTGGAGCCCTTCACGATGGAGCACGGCTTCCGCTTCCTCGACCCGGCTCAGTTTTTCCCTGGTGATGGTGATTCCGCGCGGGATTCTTGAGGAAAGGCAGGCTGCTGCCGGCTTATCCCAATTCGAGAGGCCAAGATCTTTGGCGAGGATGCGGATGTCGGCTTTCGACAGTTCCGCTTCGACGAGCGGGCTGCGCACCCCCCATTCTCGTGCGGCCTTGATGCCGGGCCGGTCATCGCCGAGATCGTCAAGATTCGTTCCGTCCACCATGTAGGCAGCAGCGCGTGCTTGTCGTAACGCCCCGAGGAGTTGGTACAGGTCGGTTTTACAGTGGAAGCAGCGCGCTGCATCATTCTTGGTGAATTCGGGAATTTTGAGCTGATCTGTCTGGACGATTTCATGGCGCGCACCGATTTCCTGGGCGACACGCTTGGCGGTTTCCAACTCGATCGATGGAAAAGTGGGCGAAACAGCTGTGATGCCTACAGCCCTCTCATGGAGTTGCTCGTGCGCTACCTTAAGGACGAAGGTGCTGTCGATGCCTCCGGAATAGGCGACCAACACTGAGTCCATCCCGGAGATCAGGGCTCGGAGGCGATCAAGCTTCTGTTGGAGAAGAGCTGGTTGCATAGAATTGATAGCCCGTACAGGGTTCTAGTGGCGAACTTTTGCCTTTGCGATGTTGCCGACGACGACCAGGGCATAGTGCTGAGGATCGAGATATTGTTTGGCGACGCGCTGCACATCTTCTTTCGTCACACGTTCGATCCACTTTGGATACTGGCTGAAGTACTCAAACCCCAACCCGAAAAATTCCACTTGGGCCAGCACGTGCGCCAGTTTGGCTGTCGAGTCCAGCCGTAACGGAAAGCTGCCCATCAGGAACGATTTGGCTTCGGCGAGCTCCTGATCGCTGACCGGGGCCTCACGAATGGCCTTGATTTCAGCCAGCACGCCGCTGATCGCCTGATTGGTGGTTTCGGTCCTGGTCTGGAGATTGATCCAGAAGGAGCCGGGCATCGCCCGAGCCTCGTAATGACTCATGATGCCGTACGCGAGTCCCTGTTTGTCACGGATGGAGTCCATTAAGCGTGACGAAAACCCTCCGGCACCCAGAATATGATTCATGACGGTCACGGCATAAAAGTCGGGGTTGGTTCGACTGATTCCGCCATGACCCAACACGATGGTGGATTGGGTCAGATCTTTTTCTATGAGCTGAACGGTCTTCTTTTCGATAGCGCCTGGCTTTTTAACCACCCTGGTTTGCGCCGTGCCCTTCTTCCAGGCTCCGAAATGCGTTTGGACGAGCGCTGTCGCTTGCTCCACCGTGACATCGCCGACGACGGTGAGAATGACTTGATTGGGGAGATACTCTTTGGCGTAGAACCCTTGCACATCGGCCAAGGTGACTTTGCTCAGGGTCTCCTCAGTTCCATTCGCCGGCCACCGATATGGGTGATTCTGAAAGATCAACAGGTTGAACGCCTTAATGGCGACGTGACCGGGATCGTCGTTGTCGCTGGAGATTTCACCAAGGATCTGTGAACGCACCCGTTCGAATTCCTGCTTGGGGAAAGCGGGGCGCAGAAGAATATCGGCCAACAGCGTGAAACCGAGGTCGACATCCTTTTTGAGGATTCGCGCCGACGCAGTCGTGAAATCTTCGCCGGCTCTCATTTCCAATGAGCCGCCGACAAAGTCGATTTGTTCAGCCAGCTGTTTTGAGGATCTGGTCGTGGTGCCTTCATCCAGAAGACTGGCCACCAAATTCGCCAAGCCCGCTTTCTCCGGCGGGTCCTGAGCCGAACCGGCTTTGATGAGGGCATGGATTTCGACGATGGGGAGAAAATGCTGCTCCAGCACGAGAACGGTCATCCCGTTCGCTGTCGTGATTTTGGTCGGAGAGATTTCTGTGGCGTATCCCGATGTAGTCATGCCGACCAGCACAGTGATGAGTCCTAACAGCTCCACGACCGATCGTCTGTGGAAGGACCCGAAGCTGAGGCGCTGGTACCGCTTGGCTGGGGATGTGTGATACATGGTTTGAGCTAGGGCTTCCCGTGGTGAGCCGCGGTAGGGGCCGGTTCCGGCTGTTTGGAAGGCAGCGGAATAAGAATCCCCACGGTCCGATTGTCTTGCGTCAGATACTGTTTGGCGACCCGTTGAATATCTTTGGCGGTGACCGCGCGGATGCGCTCCAGGAATTGATCCACCCGCCGCCAGCCTGCGCCGATGGATTCCGATTGTCCGAGCAACATCGCGTGGCGAAAATTCGAATCCTGCTCGAATACGCGGGACGCCTCCACCTGATTCTTGGCCCGCTGCAGTTCCAGTTCGGACGGCGGCTCATTCTGCAGCCGGGTGATCTCGCGCTGCAGCGCTTCTTCGACCGTTTCGACTTTTGCGCCGGGGCTGACCAGTGAGTAGAAATAAAACAGACTGGAATCTGTCTGCATCAGGCTGTACTCGGCGCCGACCGCCAACGAGTTCTTCTGGTCATAGACCAAGCTCTGGTAGAGCCGGGAGCTTTTCCCGTGTGAAAGAATCGACTCGAGGATGTCGAGGGCATAGGAATCTTCGCTGGAATAGTTGGGTACGCGAAACCCCATCATCACAAAGGGAACCTGCGCTTCGCGCTTGAGGAGGAAACGCCGTTCGCCCCGCTGTTCCGGTTCGGCCGACAGCGCTTGTTTGGGCGAAGGGCCTTTGGGAATCGGCTCGAAGAGATTTTTAATAGTCGGGAGCAAGGTATCGGCTTTGATATCGCCCACCACAATCAACGTCGCGTTGTTGGGAGAGTAAAAGGTGTCGTAGTGACGCTGCAAGTCATCCAAGGACATTGCATCGAGATCGGCAAACCAGCCGATCACCGGCCAATGGTAGGGATGGCTCAGAAAAGCTTGTGCAAACAAGGCTTCGACCAGCGCGCCTTGCGGATCGTTGTCGGTTCTGAGCCGCCGCTCTTCTTTGACGACCTCACGCTCGGTTTGGAATTCGTTATTGTCGAGGATGAGACCCTGCATCCTGTCGGCTTCGAGTTCCAAGGCCAGCTCCACACGATCGGCTGCGAGGTTTTCAAAATAGGCGGTGAAGTCCTGGCTGGTAAAAGCGTTGTCAATCCCGCCGTTCTTACGGACGATGCGGGAGAACGAACCCTTGGGATACTTCGCCGTGCCTTTGAACATCATGTGCTCAAGCATGTGCGAAAGCCCGGCGCGGCCCATCACTTCGTTTCGGGACCCGACTTTGTACCACACCTGCACCGTCGCCACCGGCGCCTTCGGGACCTCGACAAGCAGCACTTTCATGCCGTTCGACAAGATGTATTCATGGGGGTCTGCGGCAACCGACGGAGAGGCTTCGACGAGAACGAGAAGCGCTGCGAGAAGGTACGTTGACGAATAGTGATGGATGGTCGGCCAGCTCATGATGGGATAAAGCACAGCAGGCATGCTAGCAACGGGATTCGATGGGTGTCAAGGCAACTGACTCGCGGCCTGCAGGGAGAATTCCTAATTGTCCGCAGGCACCGAGCACATCTCGCCCGCGGCTCTTACGAATAAACACATCGAGACCGGCTTGGCGAAGCGTCGATTGAAAGTGGAGGACGTCGCGATCTGGCGGACGATGAAAGCGGCTGCCGGGAAATTCATTAAAAGGGATCAGATTGACTTTGCACCGCATGCCTCTGAGCAGTTTCACCAGGCGTTGGGCATCGGCGGGGCTGTCGTTCACGCCGGCTAAGAGGACATATTCAAAGGTCAGTCGCCGAGTCGGTGCAAGTGGATAGCGGTGGCAGGCAGCCAGCAACGATTTGAGTGAGGCGATCTCGCTAACTGCGGGCATCAGGTCTCGGCGTTGCTCTTCCGTAGTGGCGTTGAGAGAAATCGCCAGGTTCACACCGAGCGCCGCGATTTCTTTAAGGCGGGAGGCGAGGCCCGCTGTCGAAACTGTAATACGTCTGGGCGACCATCCAAGTCCCCACGATTTATTCGTCAGGCAGGTGATGGCGGTCGCGAGTGCGTCGAGATTGGCCAAGGGTTCTCCCATCCCCATAAAAACCAGGTTGGTGATGCGCTCATCGGCGGTCAGCAGGTCTTGGGCGGTTAATACTTGATCGACAATTTCGTAGGATTTTAGGTTGCGTTTCAGCCCCATGGTACCGGTTAGGCAGAAGCCGCAATCCAACATGCAGCCGACCTGGGTCGAGACGCACAACGTCAGCCGCTCGTCGTCTGGAATCAGTACGGTTTCAATCGTCAGGCCGTCGTCGAGCGTCAAGAGAAGCTTGCGCGTTCCGTCCTGAGACGGCAGGACCGTGCAGTGAATCGAGCGGTGAATGGTCGCAAGCTCGATCAACATCAGCCGATCGCGCGTGGAGAGATCAGTCATGTGAGTGATTTCGCGCGCGCGCCGCTGGTAGAGCCAACGGAGGATTTGTTGTGCACGATAGTCCGGCCAGCCCTGAGCACGGATGAACTTCACCATTTGTAGTTCGGTGAGGCCCAATAAGTTGGTCAGGGCGTTCGACTGTGACATGGGGCAAACTCTCCGCATTGTTCCGTCGCGAGGAGCCTACCATAAGTGAGAACCAAACCAACACTGCAGGGCTACAAGGAATCCGGAAGGGTCATGAAACCTCTTCCATTGCGGTCCGTGCCGTATATAATGAACGGCGATGGAGAATCATGAAGAGCTGTTCCGAACATAGTCCGATCCTGGGCCGCGGTATTGTGCTGGTTTCTATGGTGGTCCTGATAATCTTCGGGGGCACACCATTCCACGGTGCCTATTCGGCGCAAGTTGCCGTCCCTGACCAGCAAAACGAAGAGAACTGTGCCTCTGCGGAAGACTGTTTCACAGCGGCGGCGTGGCCCAAAGAGCGGCTGGGTAATGTGTTGACGAGAGATCAGGTTGTTGCGCTCAAGCTGGAACGGCTCCGAAAAGTGATGGAGCAGTTCCCTGCTTCCCTCTGGGCCAAACGGGCAGGATTGCTGTCTGGTGTGATCCTGATCGAACGGAACCCGGCTGCCGCCATACAGCACCTTCGCGCGGCTCAGCGCGACTTCCCGGTTCTCGATGATTACATTCGATTCTGGATGGGTGAGGCCTTGCTTCACTTGGGTGATGCCAAGGAAGCAGCGGCGATGTTTGAGACGGTGCCGCAAGCCGTCCCTGATTCGAACCTCTTCAATCAAGTGACTCTCCGTGCCGGGGAAGCCTGGTATCAAGCCTCCAGCTGTCCAGAAGCCGTCACCTGGTTCGTCAAGGGGGTCAGCTTGAACGAGAAAGAGCCTCAGATCTCCCAAGCCTGGTTGCGGCTGGCTGCCTGTTATCTTCGAGACAATCAACTGGCCGAGGGCAGGGAGACTCTGAAACAGTTATGGGTGAAGTTTCCACAGACGAAGGAAGCGAAGGAGGCGGAGTCTCTGCTCGCGAGCAATATCGGAGGCGAGTCCTGGACACCGCGACCGGATATGTACTACACCCGCGCCCAAGCTTTTCTGGGGCAGGCCCTCCATGTGGAAGCTATCGAGGAGTTAAAAAAGTTCCTTGTGAAAGATCCCTCTTCTTCCTCTCGCGGAGAAGCGAAGCTCAAGCTAGGTGTCGCACAAGTTCGGCTCAAGCTCTATGATCAGGCGCGTGACACCTTTCAGGCGCTTGTGGGAGAGCAGGTGCCTCAATCTGATGAGGCCACGGTGTGGGTGGCCCGGGTGTATCTCCGGCAGGGACTTGGGGAGAGGCTGTTGGACTTGAGTCGGACGCTGCATAAGCGTTCGCTGTCTCCCGAACAGAAGGGCCAGATCAACTTGTTTGCCGGGATCTGGTTGGAGGATCAGGCGCAGTTTGATGAGGCGATCGCGAAGTATCGACAGGTCGCCAAGTCGGGAGAGCCGGCCTCCCAGCGGGCCGAAGCGCAATGGCGAGAGGGCTGGGTGTTTTATCGAACGGGCCGCTATCGCGAGGCGATCGCCGTATGGCAGCACATCCTCGATCAGCGGGACAACGACTTTGAACCGCAAGCCCTCTACTGGTCCGCCCGTTCCTATGGCCATACTGGAGGTTCGAAATCACGAGAAGTATTCCTGCTCCTCTGCCAGCGGTACCCGTACACCTACTACTGTCAACTGGCACGGGAGCAGACGGACATACCTGTTTCTGCAACCACTGAGCAGGAGGGTTCGGTGGTTGTGGCCTCTTCGGGTCAATCTGTTTCAGACACGACGCAGGCACTTCCACCCACCAATCGGATGGAAATCGAACAGCAGCTGGCCTATCGGCGAGCGGTAGAGCTGAGGACGCTGGGCCTTGAGCAAGACGCAGCAAGAGAACTCTCCGCCCTGATGGACCACTACAGTCGAGATCCAGACGTGTTGATGGCCTTGTCCATGATGTTGAACGAAGTCGGCGCCTATCATCACGCGCTGCGCCTTGCACGGGCCCGATTCCGTGACAGACTGGAACGGACCGGAGGAGTCGTAGCGGCCGGAGTTTGGAACGCAGCGTACCCTACCGGGTTGATTCCAACGATCAGGGTGCAGGGGGCAAACGGGGTCGATCCTTTTCTCGTCGCGGCAATCATTAGGGAGGAAAGTCAATACGATTGGCGTGCAGTATCCCGTGTCGGGGCTATCGGTTTGATGCAAATCATGCCCGCGACCGCCAACGCTGTGGCCCAACGCCATCATTTTCCTGCTGTGGCGCGGGAGGATCTGTTCGACCAAGAGACCAATATCCGGATTGGGGTTCGGTACGTTGAGCAATTACTTGCACAATTTTCCGGTAATCTGGTTCAGACCGTTGCAGCCTACAATGCCGGCCCGATAGTGGTGGGAACTTGGGTAGCCGCACATCGAGGACGGAGCGAAGACGAGTTTGTGGAGTTGATCCCGTTCCAAGAGACCAGGCAGTATGTGAAGCGCGTGCTCCGCAGCTACAAAGAATATCTGCGCCTTACTGGTCAGCCAAAACCCATTTCTTGACAAGGTGTTGTGAAGTTTTTATAGTGCCCCCAATTCATAGGGTGTGGGGGAAAAGTCGCAATGGCATTGGATCGCCTTGATGCGCTGGAAACTCGAATCCGAGATTTGGTGAAACTCGTGCAGGAATTGAAGCGGAAAAATGCGTCGTTGGAAGACGAGGTCAAGGCAGCTCGGCAACGATTGGCTTCGCAGGATGACATGAATCGCCGATGGGAAAAGGAGCGAATCGATATCAAGTCGAGAATAGAAAAAGTAATGGGTGAGATTGAATTGCTTGAATGTCTGGATGATTCTAAGGAGGTGGCCCTTGACTAAGACCATTGACGTCGAAATCTATGGCCAACGGTACGTCATCCGTGGAGAGGCCGATGACGCCTACGTTCGGCGGTTGGCCCATTTTGTCGATGATCACATGAAGCATCTGGCCGAAGGAATGAAAACGGCGACCCCATCGAAATTGGCTGTGCTGACAGCTATTAATCTGGCTCATCAACTCTTTGAGTCTGAGAAGAAACGGGTGCAGGGGGAGGCCGATGTCGACCGTCGCATGATGACCTTGATGGAATCCATCGAAGAGCAGATGCCGACATCGCTCTTTCGCTAAGATCGTTGGTTTCACCCGCAGAGAGCAAGTTTCACCTTGCTTTCAAAGAGGCCCTTTGTTATCGTGATCGCAGAATAAGAAGTCAGGCGAGAGTGCTTGTGGATTAACGGGAGACTAGGAGTACCATTTCAGAATAGTTGACTCAACTGGAAACGAGCGTTGTGAGCACAACAGAGAACGTTTGGGTCTTCAAGTACGATGTATTAGTCCGGTGGATTCTCATCATGTGGGTCATTCCCACCCGGCAATTCTTGTGGAGCATGCAGCAGCAGGTTGTAGAAGACGTACGGTGGCTGCTGGCCGGTCATGGTGAGTGTCAACATGTCATACCTGTTTCTTTAGCCGATCCTCCTCGACAGCTGGGATCTCCCTGTATCCGGATCCAACGATCGAGCGGCGGCGAGAGGAACCATTAAGCGTCGTGCAAGTCAACAGACGATCTCGTACGTTTCCAGCCTGAGCCGCTAGCAATCTCCTGGGCCTCTCCGTCCTTCGAACTCCGCCTAATCTGAACTGTGACAGTGCGTGAGCCAGGTGCGCTTGCCTGGTTATTCTGAGAAGGGGGTGACTCCAATTTCAACCTCAATGGTCGCTTACATATTGTATGGGCTTTTCGGAGCCCTCGTTGGTGTTGGAGTATTCGAATTGGTGCGGCGGAACATGGCTACTGCCAAACGAGCCGAGACGGAGGAGCAGGCCAAACACATTGTGCAGAATGCACAACGTGAAGCTGAGAGTATTCTGAAAGAAGCCAGGTTTGAAGCCAAGGATCTTGTGTTTCAGGCCAAATCGGAGTTGGAGAAAGAACAGAAGGCCAAGCTTGTCGAGCTCTCGGCCGTTGAGAACCGCCTCATCCAGCGAGAAGAAAGTTTCGATCGGAAGCTCGCTGCCTTGGAGAAACGGGAGAGCGAAACACAAAGACGGGAGCAAGAATTTCTTCGGCGGGAAGAGGGGCTTGCGGTAAAGGAAGCCGCTTGTGCCAAGGCCGAACGGGAGCATCGCGAGGCATTGGAACGCGTGGCCGGTATGACGGCGGAAGAAGCTAAGAAACACTTGATCGTCGAAATGGAAGCGCAGGCGCGACTTGATGCAGTCGGTATTGCCAAGCGAACGATCGAGGAAGCGCGTGAGAATGCTGAGCGGGAAGCTCGCGAAATCATCACCAGCTCCATTCAGCGGGTGGTGCGTGATTATGTGTCGGAGTCAACGATCTCTGTGGTTCCGATTCCGAGCGATGCGATGAAGGGTCGGATCATCGGTCGGGAGGGGCGGAACATCCGCGCGCTTGAGGCGGCCACGGGGATCGATTTGATTATCGATGAAACGCCTGAGGCGGTGATTATCTCAGGATTCGATCCCTTACGGCGTGAGATTGCAAAGGTTTCGCTTGAACGGCTGATGCACGATGGGCGTATTCATCCCACGCGCATTGAAGAAATCGTGGAAAAGGTGAAGGTCGATATCGACAAGCTGATGTACGAAGAAGCCGAAAAGATTATCTTCGAGCTGGGGCTTGCAGATTTCCATCCCGAACTGATCAAAGTGTTGGGACGTCTGAAGTATCGGACCAGCTATGGGCAGAATAATCTCTATCATGCCCGGGAAGCCTCGTACATTTGCGGCATCATGGCGTCGGAACTGGGCCTCGATGTCAGGCTGGCGCGGCGCGGGGCCCTGCTTCACGATATCGGCAAGGCTGTCAGCCACGAGGAGGAAGGACCGCATGCCATGCTGGGGGCTGAGATCGCCAAGAAGTACGGCGAGTCGCCCAAGATCGTGAACGCGATTGCCGCGCACCATGAACAGGTAGAGCCGATTTGTCCGGAGAGCGTGTTAGTGGCTGCGGCCGAGGCGTTGTCGGCAACACGACCTGGCGCGCGGAGGGAAGCGCTGGAGTCCTACGTGAAGCGCTTGGAGAAACTTGAATCCCTGGCTACGGGACAGAAGGGCGTGCAGAAAGCCTACGCGATTCAAGCGGGGCGTGAAATTCGCGTGATTGTCCGACAGGAAGACATCACCGATGCAGAGTCCTTCCAGCTCTCTCGTGAGCTCGCGAAGAAAATCGAACAGGAGTTGACCTATCCCGGGCAGATCAAGGTCACCGTCATTCGAGAAAGCCGGTACGTGGAGTATGCGAAATAGGGAGCAATGAACCTGTCAGTCGTCAGCATGCAGCTTTGAGATGGGGTCTTCGAGCTGATGCCTGATGGCTGAGAGCTGATAGCCTTTATGAAGGTCCTATGCATCGGCGACATTATGGGAGAACCGGGCCGTCGGGCTGTGGCTCGCGCGGTGCCGCGACTGGTCGCGCAGCGTCAAGTCGATGTGGTCATCGGAAACGGCGAGAATGTCGCGGGTGGATTCGGTATTACGCCGGAGTTGGCCGAAGAGCTCTTTGAAACGGGCTTATCGGTGATCACCACGGGCAACCATGCGTGGGATAAGAAGGAAGTGCTGGAGTACTTTCCTCGTGAATCACGCTTACTACGCCCGGCGAACTATCCGGCTGGAGTCCCTGGAAATGGAAGCGTGGTTATTGAGACGGCCGGCGGAGAACGGCTTGCCGTGCTGCAATTGATGGGGCGAGCGTACATGCCGACGATTGATTGCCCTTTTCAAACGGCGAAACGTGAGTTGTCACGACTCAAGCGAGAAACATCGGCGGTGATCGTCGACATGCATGCGGAGGCCACGTCAGAAAAGATGGCCATGGGCCATTATTTGGATGGAGATGTGACGGCTGTGGTCGGCACCCATACGCATGTCCAAACCGCCGACGATCAGATTCTTCCCAAGGGGACGGCCTATATCACCGATATTGGGATGACCGGGCCGCTCCATTCGGTGATCGGAGTGAAAAAAGAGCTGGCGATCGAGAAGTTTCTAACGGGTATGCCGCGCCGTTTCGAAGTGGCATCAGGACCGTCGGTATTTTGTGCGGTGTTACTCGAACTCGATGCACGGTTGGGCAAGGCGATCGCCTTTGAACGAATTCGCATTGTTGACTAATGGAGACTGCCCACGAGCATTCGCACTCGCTCCTTTCTGCCATCCTCTGACTCTTCCCCGAGACGAGTTCTCACCGTCTCGGAACTGACCGGCCTGGTTCGTGCGTCCCTTGAAACGGATTTTGCCGAGGTGTGGCTCGAAGGGGAAATCTCCAACCTGCGTGCGCCAGGATCCGGGCATCTCTATTGTACGCTCAAGGACGACTCTAGTCAGATTCGGGCGGTGATTTTTCGATCGACCGCTCTTCGACTGCGGTTCGGCCTGGAAGACGGACTTCACATCATCGCGCGGGGGAGAGTGACAGTGTACGAGCCGCGCGGCGAGTACCAGGTTGTCCTTGAATACGTGGAGCCGAAGGGCCTCGGCGCGCTGCAGTTGGCCTTTGAGCAGCTCAAGAGTCGTCTTGCTGGGGAAGGGCTCTTTGACGAGGGTCGAAAAAGACCCCTGCCGGCTTTCCCTCAAACAATAGGGATTGTCACGTCTCTGACCGGAGCGGCCATTCAGGACATGATTACTGTATTGCATCGCCGCTGTCCTATTCTAGGAATCATTGTTGCCCCGGTACAAGTTCAGGGAGATGGCTCAGCCGAACAGATCGCGTCCGCCATTCGATCGTTGAACGAATTAGGCCGTGTCGATGTGATCATTGTGGGGCGAGGGGGTGGTTCGTCGGAAGATCTGTGGAGTTTCAATGAAGAAGTGGTCGTGCGGGCGATCATCGCGTCGCGCATTCCCGTGGTGTCGGCTGTGGGGCATGAAACCGATGTGACCTTAGCGGACTTTGCAGCCGATAGGCGGGCGCCCACACCATCGGCCGCCGCTGAAGCGGTTGCTCCAGTGTTGAGCGAAATCGTGGAACATCTTGGCGAGCTGACGGCTCGTTGTCGACAGGCCGTGAGTTGGCGCTGCGGTGTCGAGCGTCAACGGCTCAATCTCGTGCTCGCTCAGATCACGAACATCCGGTTCCGGATTCTTGAGCAAGCACAGCATGTGGACGGAGCGGTTGTTCAGATGCGGCAGGCCGTGCAAGATGGGCTGAGGCGAAGATGGGAGCGAGTCCGTTCGTCCGAGCTTGAGCTCCTCAGCAGAAGTCCCGAGTCCCGCGTGCGTCGTGGCATGGCCATTATGCCGCAATTGCTCTCGCGCCTTGAGGGAGTTATGCGATACGGTTTGAATCGACGGAAGCAAGAAGCTCGGTCCTGTCTGACCAGTTTGAATAATCTGAGCCCGCTGGGAATCCTTGCTCGTGGGTACAGCATTGTGGAGACAGTTTCCACACACCAAGTGATTCGGGATGCCAGGCAAGTGTCTGCTGGGCAAGAAGTCTTGACCCGTCTGGCGAAGGGGCGGTTGCGCTGCATCGTTAACGAAGTGATGACGGACCCATCAGTTTAAAAGCCGGGCAGGACCGGCTATAATGGTTCACTTTTTGACGAGGAGATCACTGTGGCTGGTGTGAAGTTTGAGCAGGCGATGGCGCGTTTGGAAGCCATCGTGGGCGAGTTGGAGAAGGGCGACCTGCCGCTTGATGAATCATTGAAGATTTTTGAAGAGGGCATTCGCCTCTCGAAGAACTGCTTGAAAGTATTGGAAGAAGCCGAGCGGAAGGTGGAGGTCCTGGTTCAGGATAAGAATGGGAAAAAGCAGCTTCGGGCGTTCTCTTCCGATGAAGATGACACGCAGGATTCCGCTTCCGGATCGTAGAGTCTCAAGCGTCAGATTGCCTTCCTTTTCCATTGGTCCTCCACCTCATTACTCATGGGTACCAACGCGCGTTTCGAAAAAGATCGCCTCGATCATCTGCTGGTGAGGCAGGGCTTGGCGCAGAGCCGGGATGTTGCGGTGCGGATGATTCTTGCTGGAGAGGTGAAGGTGAACGGCACGATTGTCGATAAACCGGCCAAATCGATTCTTGTCGATGCGACAATCGAGATTCCTAAGCATAGCGCTCGATTTGTCGGTCGGGGTGGAGACAAGCTTGCGGCGGCGTTGGAGGCCTGTTCGATTGACCCTCAAGGTATGGTCTGTCTCGATGTTGGGTGCTCAACTGGAGGGTTTACCGATTGCTTATTGCAAAGAGGGGCGGCGCGGGTCTACGCAGTTGACGTGGGCTATGGCCAATTTGACTGGCGTCTTCGACAGGATCCTCGCGTCGTACTGATCGAGCGGACCAACATTCGGTATATCGATCCTTCGACGATTCCCGAGCCAGTGGGTCTTGTGGTCATCGATGTGTCATTCATCTCGTTGACGAAGGTGCTCCCTCCCATCATTCAATTCTTGAGCCTCGGCGCCAGGGTCATTGCTCTCGTCAAGCCCCAGTTCGAAGTGGGAAAGGGGCAGGTCGGCCGTGGCGGCATTGTTCGTGATGAGAGCCAACGACAGGAGGTGCTCCAGCGAATCATTCGCTTTGCGGCCAACGTAGGTTTACAGACGGCCCAGACGCTGGACTGTCCTATTAAGGGGAAAAAAGGCAATCATGAAATTTTAGCAATATTTGAGTTCGTGTCACCGTTTCATGGTATGAAAGAGGGACACAACCGCAAGGATCATAATCTGCTGGAGGAATGATGAAGGTACTCGTGACGGGCGGCGCAGGGTTCATCGGGTCTCACGTGGTCGATCGGCTTGTCGAAGAAGGGCACAACGTTGTCGTCGTCGACAACCTGTCTTCTGGGAAACGAAAGAACATCAATCGCGCGGCTAGCCTCTATAAGCTCGACATCCAAAGCGGGCGGCTAGAACGAGTGTTTCGGAATGAACGACCCAACGTCGTCCTTCATCTTGCGGCTCAGATCAGTGTACGGCGCTCAGTTGAGGACCCGGTGTTCGATGCCCAGGTCAATGTGCTGGGCACCATGAATGTACTGCAGCAGGCGGTTCGGCATGGGACGAGAAAGGTGGTGTTCTCCTCATCCGGAGGCGCGATCTATGGTGAACAGGAGACTTATCCTGCGCCAGAGTCCCACACCACCAATCCACTCTCGCCCTATGGCATCAGCAAACTCTGTAGCGAACATTACTTGTCTTACTTTCAGCGCATCAGCGGGATTCAAGTGGTGAGCCTGCGGTATGCCAACGTCTATGGACCGCGGCAAGATCCTGAAGGAGAAGCCGGCGTCGTGGCGATCTTCATTCAGAAGATGTTGAACAATGAGCAGCCCATCATTAACGGGAACGGTCGCCAGACGAGGGATTTTATTTTTGTCGACGATGTGGCGGAAGCCAACCTTGCTGCGATGGGCCAGGATTCACATGGAGTGTATAACGTCGGAACTGGAGCTGAGACGTCGGTCAACGAACTGTTCCGTATGCTGGCGGAGATCACGGGTTCTACCTGTAAGGAAGTTCATGGCCCGGCCAAACCGGGCGAGCAGATGCGGAGCGTGATCGATCCTGCGAAAATCAGGCAGGAACTCAGCTGGGACCCGAAAGTGGAACTTGCCGACGGCCTCAAGAAGACCGTAGCTTTTTTCCGTGAAAAAATGGGGTAGCTCACTGCAGGTGTTCGCAACTCACCTCATAAAATCTTCGCGCGAGTGTGCTAATAGCGAGGGACTGTCCCATCCACCTGGATAGACCAGGCATCGATCCCGCCAACCAGATTCTTCACGTTCGCGAAACCTTGCTGAAGCAGAAATCCCGTCGCGTCTCCGCTTCTCATCCCATGGTGGCAATAAGCGATAATCTCCGCGTTCTTATCCAGTTTTGAGAGTGACTGAGGCAAGGTGCCGAGGGGGATGAGTAGCGACCCGTCGAGCTTGGCGAGCTGGTTCTCCCAGGGCTCCCGGACATCCAAGAGCACCAGCTTATCCCCTTTATCGATCCGGGCTTTTAGTTCTTTGGGCGTGATCGTAAAACTCATAAAGCTACCTCCTGATGAATGAGAATGCATCATAAGTGACTGAGGAAAAGGCTGTCAAACTCAGGTTCTTCTCCTGGGCGAGTCGTCAAGCTGCCAATTCCCACGTCGTTCAGGAAGGGCGAGCGCCGCAGTCAAGTGATCGAGAAAGTCGCGGCGAGGAATCTCTTCGGCCCCGAAGCGCATGACGTGCGGCGAGGATTGCTGGCAGTCGATGATGCGAAAATTCCAAGATTGAAGCTGGCGGACGAGAAGGACGAGAGCCACTTTTGAAGCGTCGTCGACCAGCGTGAACATGGATTCCGCGAAAAATGCACCGCCGAGCGCCACACCGTAAAGCCCTCCAACGAGCCGATGTTCAAGCCATGTCTCAACAGAATGGGCGTAGCCAAGTTCATGGAGCCTCGTGTAGGCCTCGATCATGGCAGGTGTGATCCAGGTTCCGCCTTCCGGATATTGCGGCCTGGGTCCAGCGCACTGTGTCATGACCTCTTGGAAACAGCTGTCGAGTGTGGCGGTGAACCTGTTAGAGCGAAGGCTTCTGTTCAAACTGCGCGAGACGTGGAGTTTTTCAGGAAAGAGCACAGCCCGCGGGTCGGGAGACCACCACAAGATGGGCTGGTCGTCGTTGTACCAGGGAAAGATGCCGTGTCGATAGGCTTCGAGTAGCCGCTCCGGGCGCAGGTCGCCGCCGAAGGCGAGCAAACCTTCGGGCGAGGCCTGCTCAACAGGCGGAAAGCGGAAATCTCGCCCCTTCGCGCTCAAGGTAAACATACTGGACCAAGGTACGCGAAGCTTAAAAAAAATTCCACGGTTGTGGATGTCTTATTAGTGCGAGCGTCAAGGATGGTGGAGGATGGGTCTGGCCAAGTCTGCCGATGCTGGCGCTGTACGGCGGCGATTTATTTCTAGCCTTTTTTCTCTTCCGCTTCAGCTAAGATTGGTTGGAAAGTAGAATCGGCGTCGAGCACGGCCTTCAGTAGTTCGCTGTGGAGGAAGTAGCGCCACACCTTGTCGTCTTTTCCCGGCACTTCGTCGAACCAACGTTTCGCTTCGGTCAGATGCTGCAGCATCTTCGCCTTATCTCCGTAATTCGGCATGAAGATCATGCTATAAGCCATGGTGTATTCAGCGAGAAACTTGTCGAGCGGCAGCTCAGCGGCAGCCAATGAGGCTTCAGCGTCGGCGTAGGCTCGCAGGCTTTCCGGGTCATGGAGAATGCGATTCCAAGCGACTTTGTTGATACGAGACCAGGCCAGTTGGAGAAGCGCCTCGGCTTTTGGAGTTTTCCGGTTTTCCGGAATGTCTTTGACCAGTGCCTCGAAGGTTTCGATCATCGGAAGTTGGTCGTTGTTCCATCGGTAGGCCATACCGAGACGGAAACGGCTGTCCAGCTGTTCGGGATGGGTCTTGGCGAGCGTCTCCAATGCCGGCAACATCCGGTACAGGAAGTCTGCCGGCGTCGGTTGCGAAAATCCACCCATCTCCATCGCGTTCGAGAGGTCGAGGCGAGCCGCTCCTGCATAGGTGTTCCAATAGAACTCGTTGACGGTTAGGGAGAGAGCCGGATCTTTCACGATCAGTTTGTGCCCGTTGGCGGCTTCCCGGAGCAGCACGGCATAGAGGTTTCTGGTCAAAACCATCAGGGCGTCGGCTTGGTTTGGGTTGATGATCAAGATGCGGTTGAGCAACGCGACTCGATCGCGCAAGTCGGGAAAGGTCGCGGCTCGTGCCGCAGCAGCTGTGAGCGTACCGGGTTGATCATCCGGCCCCCACCACACCAGCGAATCGGGAAGAGCCCGGCTCGTTTCCGTCGTGAACGGAATCTTGTCGGCCACCATACCCGGTGTCTCCGGCTCGGTCTCCACTGGTTGGTGAAAGACAGCGGCATCGCCCGGGAAACCGTGCTTTTTGAGTCCAGTGAAGACCACCCATTGGGTGATGACGGATTTCACCGCCCGCCGTGCGCGCTTGATCGTGTTTGTCCATTGCACCGTGCCGGGCGCATAGGTGATAGGCGAGGTCAGCGGATCTTGATAGTGCACGGTCACATCGACCAGTGTGGTCGGGACGCCGATCACCTTGCCGTTCGGCTTCAACCGGAATGATCCGTCTGGGATCGTGCGGCTGTTCGTGACGGTCAGTCGCAGGCCGCTTCCTGGAGGAGAAATCCCGATCGCATCCATGACGAATGCAGAGGCTGGGGTGCGAGACAGATCATCTCCGTAGAACAGGAGCGGGCCCGTACTGGGCCAGAGGACCTCCATGCCGATGTCCGTCCGCTTCAAGACCGGTGCGTGGCCGACTGTCAGTTCTTGCCAACAAGCCTCGTACATTGGATCCGTCGCCGCCGGATAGGTCTTGAGGCCGGGAGATGAGGTCATCACAAGTCGGTACTGGCAGGCGAAGTCCAATTGCCCGACGGTCACTCGGTCGTTCTTGGCGATCGCGTGAACGTATCGCAGGGCGGTCTCCGCGGCAAGCCGGTTGGCGACGGGGTTCTCTTTTGATTTCTTGAAGGAAGCGGCGATGGCGGGATCTGCCAAAATGGTCACAAGCGTTGTGAAGATTCCCCCGAGAAACAGAATGGTCATGAATCGTCTGGTGCCAATCATAATAAGTACCTGTTCTGTAAGAAGTCTCGAAGACACCGCGCTACTCTAACATGGCGTCCGACGGATCTGAATGGGGCACAGAAGGACTGGAAGACGAAGAGGAACAGACGTGACGCGTTGACTCTGCCCCAAATAAGCATCCGGTTTTCTCGTTCGACATGGGACATAGATGGGCAAAATGAACGGTGAGTGGTCACGAGGCTTGGGCGGTTTCAAGAATCTTCTCGCGCATGAGCGCTCGGTCAGCCGACGACAAGGCCGAGGCCTGGCTGTGGCGGCACAGCGACACGGTCTGGCGCAGAGAAGCTACAAAGCTTTCGCAATTCGGACAGGTGCCGATGTGCCGACGAATCTCTTGGCAAATGTCTCGTGAAAGCTCATCGTCGATATAAGCGGACAGCTCGCGAAGAATATGGAGGCACCGCCCCTTCCCATGTCGATGTTGCTTGGTCGCAGGCTGTTTTTTCAGTCGTGGGGCACCATGCTTTGCCATAGGGCTTCTCCCTTCGCTACTCAAGTGATTCGTGGTCGTGTGAGTCTCTGGCCTCGGTAATGCCTCGTGCACTGAGTTCACGCCGTACAAAGAGGCGTGCGCGGTGGAGCCGTGATTTCACTGCCCGTTCATTCAAGCCCATGATGGTCCCGACCTCTTTGGCGCTCAACCCTTCCATATCGCGCAGGACCAGTACCATCTTGTATTTCTTCGGCAACTTGTCGATGGCGGCATCGAGCGCCTGCCGCAGTTCTTTGTTCTGAAGCGCCTCTTCAGGACTGAGTCCATCCACCGGGATCTGTAAACGAAACTCGCCGTCGGAGGTGGGGATGAACTCGTCCAGCGACAGCTCGCGCTCCGGCGCTCCTTTTCGTCTGCGCCGCATGCGCAGGCAGGCTCGCGACGCAATCGTATAGAGCCAGGTTGAGATCTGCGCATCGCCGCGAAACTTCTTGAACCCTCGATAGGCATTCAAAAACGTCTCCTGTACCAAATCCTTCGCGGCTTCGGTTTCTCCGCAGAGCCGATTCGCGTAGCGGTACATCAGATCCACGTGGTCTCGGTACAGCCTATCAAAATTCTTCAATGTTCGAGGAGGCACAGCCGAGCGGTCCTGAGGGGCGCGAGTCGGGGGTGAGGCACTCATAGGCTGGGCAGTCTACGAAGGGACGGAAGAGAGAGTCAAGAAAGATGGTGGAAAATCATGAAGCTAGTTAAGCCGGTGGAATTCGACGACGCTTCCTTGTCCGTTGAGCTCCACCGTGATCGGGCTACCTTCCTTCGCGCCGGCCAGCGCAGCTTTCCCCCGATCTGTCGGATAGGTCTGTTCACCATCGGGAGTCCAGAGCCTCACGCTCGCGCGATCCGGTGTGGCGAATTCCAGTGGCCCGGTCACGAAGCGGCGCGCCGGAGCTGTTTCGTTGGGGGCTGAAAGATCCGCGACGACGTGGTGTCGATGCATGTGCAAGGTCATGGTCTGTCCGACCTTCGCGTTCTTGATCCCGATCTTGGTATTGACGTTGACAATGCCGACCGGCGTTCGAAGGAAGATGAAATTGGATTTGAGCTTGGACACCGTGCCGGTCAGCAATAGATGTGCGTCGGATCCACTGGACGGAATCTGTCCGATCTGAATGTCGAACTGCAGATCGTGCAGGCCGATGACGGTATCGGTGTCATCGACTTCTACGGTGACCGTATCGTCGTCTCGGACAGCGGCGAACGACCGCTCATGGGTGCCAAGATGAAAAGACTTCTCGCCTTCCGGGGTCCATCGTAGCAATTTGTTCTCATCACCGTCGCTTCGCTTGAACGGTCCGCTGAGATAGCGATGGGCGAGCACGCCGTCGGCTCGTCTGAGGATGTCTACGGCAAGGTGGGCTCCGTGGATCCAGAAGGAAACTTCTTGGGAAGCGCGAAAGTCCTTGAGCGTGGTCTTGGAACTGAGCGTCAGCAGCCCAATCGGGGTTTTCAGGAACACGATCCCAGGTTTGGTTCGCCAGACCGATCCCTTGAGTATGATGGATGGGTTCACGTTGTCGAGGGCGGCAGCAGGACTTGCATCGGATTGAGGGAGCGTTTGTTCGACGGGGGCCTGGGGCTCGTTCTCAGCAAAGCTCAATAGCGGTGAGTCCACGACACTGACCATTCCGATGAAGATAAGCGCTCGGAACCGTCGGAGGCCACTTGATAATGGTTTCATCAGCATCGGAGTGTGTGCGTTGGTGTGTTGTCTTGTACGATGGATGCCGCTTATCACATTCGGTGAGCGTGGGCACTTTCATAAATGTCCACGGCAGTTAGTATGCGAATAACATGAGCTCGAACCGGAGTCAACCCGAAAGCAGGTTTGCTCGAACGTTAGGGAAGAGGGTTGCCTAGGAGAAATGTGTGGGTGGGATCGATTACTTTTTTCTCACGAGCAGGCGGAGAGGTGTGCCAGTAAATCTGTACGCTTTGCGCAGCTGATTCTCTAAGTAGCCCTTATACGATGGGGTCACATCCAGTGGATGGCCTACGAACAAGGCAAAGACTGGTGGCTTGGTCGCGACTTGCGTGATAAAGGCGGATTTGGTCACTTTCGAGGGTTTGCCTTTTCGGACTGGCAGAGGATGCGAGACCAAGATTTCCTGCAGCCATGTATTCAAGGCTCCAGTGGGAATCCGCTTGGTAAACATCGTATGCACGTCGTCGATCTGAGGGAATAACTTACGGAGGGAGTCCGGTTTCAGGGCTGAGCCGTAGAGCACTGGAGCCCACGTTAGAAAGGGAAGGCGACGGTGGAGTTCGAGTTCGTACTCTTTCCGAGCCTCGGCCTCGCCCGCCCTCTGGTCCCACTTATTGACCAGCAGGATGCAGGCACGGCCCTGTTTGAGGATGGCCCCGGCGATTTTCGTATCCTGTTCCGTGATTCCTTCGACCCCGTCCAATAAGAGGATAGCCACATCGGATCGACCGATGGCACGGAGTGAGCGCATGACGCTATAACCTTCAATGCCGCGGTCGATTTTTCCCCGCCGCCTGATACCTGCTGTGTCGGTGAACAGGTAACGCCTGCCTTCGTGAGTCACGAGAGAGTCGATGGGATCGCGTGTCGTGCCCGGGATATCGCTCACAACCAGGCGATCTTCGCCCAAAAGGGCATTCACCAGCGTGGACTTACCGACATTCGGGCGGCCCACTACGGCAATGCGGGGCAGCTGCAGCAGGTCGCCGGTTTCGTCGGATGGCGGAAGCAGGGGATGGATGGCGTCCAACAACTCTGCGACGCCGAGACCATGTTCGGCGGAGATTGGATAGAGCTCGTCTTTTCCTAGTTGATAAAAGTCGGCGACGAGAGAATCGGATTTTGGCGTATCGATTTTGTTGACTGCAAAGAACACCGGCTTGGTGATGCCGCGCAGCAAACGCACCACCTCATGGTCCGATGGCGTCAAGCCCGAACGCCCATCCAGAAGGAAAATCAGGATATCGGCCTCAGCAATGGCCATTTCGGACTGCCGGCGAATCAACGCCAACATGCCGTCTGACGCGGAAAGATCGAGCCCCCCCGTATCGACCAGTCGAAACGTCCGTTCTCGATAGGTCGCATCCGCATAGTTCCGATCGCGAGTGACACCGGGGACATCGTCGACGATGGCGGTCTTGGTGCCGAGGATTTTGTTGAACAGTGTGGACTTACCGACATTCGGTCGGCCGATAATGGCGACCAGCGGAACACCTGAGGGGGCAGGCGTGAGGAGTGAAGGGTGTGAAGAAACGTCATGCGTCATACGTCATCCGTCAAGCGATCGAAGGAACGGAACCTCGCACAGGGTTGGCATGATGACAGGAAAGCCGGCCCACACACAAGGGACGCGCTATGCTAGACTCATGACATTCTCTCACGGATGACGAGTGACGAATGACGATTGACGGCTTTTCATGGGAAGGCATCGACGACGTGCTGCTCGATATGGACGGCACCTTGCTGGACCGGCATTTCGACAATTTCTTTTTCGAGGAAGAACTGCCGCGTCGATATGCCCGGCTCCAAGGTTTGCGGTTTGAAGAGGCGCGCGCTCGCCTGATGACGATGTACCGGTCGGTCGAAGGCGAGCTGGCCTGGACCGATCTCCATTATTGGAGTGAGCGAGTGGGCATCGACGTCGTGGCGATGCATAAGGAATTGGATCATATGATCGACTTTCTGCCCGGCGCGGAGGAATTCTTACGCTACCTTCGGCAACTCGGAAAACGTGTGACGATCGTCACGAACGCCCATGAAGCAGGTGTGTCGGTCAAAACGGCCAAGACCGGCCTCGATCGGCATGTGGATCGCATCCTCGATGCGTTCGAGGTCGGGTATCTCAAAATGCGGCCGGAGTATTGGCCGAATTGTCAGCGCTTGCTGGGATTCAATCCGGCGCGGTCTCTCTATATGGATGACGACGAGGGCTGTCTGATCGCTGCGAAGCGATTCGGAGTCGCCCATCTGATCCACAGCGCCAAGTCGAGTTCTCAGTTGCCTCCTGCCCCACTCGTTCAGTTCGTCTCGGTCACCAGCTTCGCGCCCCTCTTCAACGGCCGGTCCGCGATCTAGCCAGACCGGGTTGCTGTGCCGCGGTACATTTCGCCGCCGATTCGGGGCACGCTCTCCATCTGGAATCGATCGATGGTCACGATCTTCAAGCCGGCCTGAACAATCAGCTGATCGATCCGTCGGTTCAAGTTACACCCACAGCCGATGATGTTCTGGATGGGATTCAGCCGGTCCTGCCAGCTTGCGATCTTCTGGTCATTGCTCTGGCCATGTTCCAGAAACAGAAGAGTTCCTTCCGGCTTGAGCACTCGCCCGACTTCTCGGAGTGCCATAATTGGATCGGGAATTGTGCACAGTGTCCAGGTGCTCACGACGAAATCGAAAGACTGGTCGCCATAGGGCAACGACTCGGCTGTGACACGTTGAATACGAATAGGAAACGACCGGCTAGCGCCGCGCTCCATGACGACCTTCGGGAGGAGATTGGCCGGGTCGACCGCGTGGAGCCAGGTGATGGTTTCGGGGTAGCGTGGGAGATTCAGTCCGGTTCCTATTCCCAGCTCCAGCACCTCACTGTGAACGGGAGCGAGCAGCTCTGTGCGCAAACGACGGAACTCTTCTCCTGCCATGATCCAGTCCATGAGACGGGGAAAGATATGACGACTGTAGAATCCCATCGCGCGCCTAGTATAGCAAAGACCTCGTAAAGCCAAGCCGCAGAATCTTGTGACCCCGAGGGGGCTGTGTTAGATTCGCTGATCCGATAACGAGCCATCAGCGACCAGCTCTCAGTCATCAATATTCTGAAATGGATGCAGCTGATCGCTGAAGGCTGAACGCTTTTATTTATGAGCAAAGGATACGATCACCAGGCCATCGAGGCTAAGTGGCAGGCCTACTGGGAAGAGCATCGCCCGTTTCGGGCGTTGGACGATTCCTCGAAGCCCAAGTTCTATTGCCTCGACATGTTTCCCTATCCATCCGGATCCGGACTCCACGTCGGCCACCTTGAAGGGTACACGGCGACGGATATTGTCTCGCGCTATAAGCGGATGCGGGGATTCAACGTGCTTCATCCGATGGGGTGGGACGCGTTCGGCTTGCCGGCTGAACAGTACGCGGTAAAGACGGGCATTCATCCCGCGATTACGACGGCCGAAAACATCGCCACCTTCAAACGCCAAATGAAGCGGGTTGGGCTCTCCTATGACTGGGATCGGGAACTCAGCACCACGGACCCCAGCTACTATCGTTGGACACAATGGATCTTCTTGAAGCTATTTGAGCGAGGACTGGCCTATGTGGCCGAGGTCCCGGTGAACTGGTGTCCGGCGCTCGGGACGGTGCTGGCCAACGAAGAAATCGTCGATGGGAAGAGCGAGGTGGGTGGGTTTGATGTCGTCCGCAAACCGATGCGGCAGTGGGTGCTGAAGATCACGGCCTATGCCGATCGATTGCTTGAAGACCTGAAGCTCGTCGAATGGCCTCCGAGTACGCTCGAGATGCAGAAGAATTGGATCGGGCGCTCGATCGGTGCGGAGGTGGATTTTGCACTGGCCGATCAGAAGGGGATGATCCGGGTCTTTACCACCAGGCCAGATACGCTCTTCGGTGCCACCTATATGGTCCTCGCCCCGGAACATCCGCTGGTCGAGGTGGTGACCGCTGAGGCGCAGAAGGCTGACGTCTCGGCCTATCGTGATGTCACAGCGAGGAAGAGTGAGCTGCAGAGACAGGAACTGGATAAAGAAAAGACCGGAGTCTTCACCGGCGGCTACGCCGTCAATCCGGTGAACAACGAGCGGCTCCCGATTTGGATTGCCGACTATGTGCTGATGAGTTACGGCACCGGTGCGATCATGGCGGTGCCGGCGCATGACGAGCGGGATTGGGCGTTTGCCCGTCGCTACCGGCTGCCCATTCGCGAGGTGATTGCCGGGGGAAAAATCGACGAAGCCGCGTTCACCGATACGGATCGCGGGACCGTCGTCAATTCGACGACAGCCGATGGCGCGCTTTCGATCGATGGACTCAAGCCGTCTGACGCCATTCCGAAGATTACGGACTGGCTTGCCAAACAGGGCAAAGGAGCCAAAGCGGTCAATTACAAGCTCAGGGATTGGCTCTTCGCCCGCCAGCGCTATTGGGGCGAACCGTTTCCAATCGTACATTGTCAAAGCTGTGATAAGACTGTGCCATTGCCAGATTCAGCTCTGCCCCTTGTCCTTCCAGAGGTAAAAGATTTCAAACCCCACATATATGTGCCACAAAAAACAGATTCGGGATATCGGGGCACAACTGGCGTATTTGGAGTAAGTGAGGTGATTGAGGCACCACTTGCTCGTGTTGTTGTGGACGGCCAACCTTGGAAGACAACAGCATGTCCAAAATGTGGCCAAGTAGCTGAGCGCGAAACCAACACCATGCCGCAATGGGCCGGCTCCTGTTGGTACTATCTGAGATTCATCGACTCCAAGAATTCGAAGCGACTGGTCGCCCCTGAGAAAGAACGTTATTGGATGCCGGTTGATCTCTACATCGGCGGGAGCGAACATGCCGTGCTGCATCTGCTCTATGCTCGATTCTGGCACAAGGTCCTCTTCGACATCGGAGTTGTAAGCACCGCGGAGCCCTTCAAGAAATTGGTGCATCAAGGGATTGTGTTGGGAGAAGATAATCAGAAAATGTCCAAATCACGCGGCAACGTGGTAAATCCAGATGTAATGATGGATCAGTTCGGTGCGGATGCGGTACGGCTCTATGAAATGTTCATGGGACCGCTCGATGCGGCGAAGCCGTGGAGTACCAGAGGCGTAGAAGGCATTACGCGATTTCTTGAACGGGTGTGGCGCCTTATAGTGGATGAATCAGGCAAACTATCGGGTGCCGTGATCTCGACAGTGCCGCGCCTCGATCATAAGCGGCTGCTTCATCAGACGATCAAGAAGGTGACGGAGGATATTGAAGGACTGCATTTCAACACCGCTATCTCGCAGATGATGGTCTTTACTAACGAGATGACGAAAGCGGAGCAACGCTCCCGTTCCTTGCTGGAGCCGTTTGTGCTGCTCCTTGCCCCATTTGCGCCACATTTGGCCGAAGAACTCTGGGCTATTCTCGGGCGGAAGCCGAGCGTCTCCCAGCAACCCTGGCCTATCTTCGATCCGGCCCTCACGGTGAGTGAGCGAATGACGATTCCGGTTCAGGTGAATGGAAAACTGCGGGGCAAGATCGAGGTCGAGCACGAGACGACACGCGATCGCGTCGAGCGCCTTTCCCGCGAACAGATCGCCGAGTGGCTGCAGGGGAAGGAGCCCAAGAAGGTGATCTACGTGGAAAAGAAGTTGATCAATTTTGTGATGTAATCGATCACCGTCTACATGAAACCGCAGGAGGGAGAATGACAGTCGTCAACGACATCCCACTCAACCTGACCAAAGTTAAACGACGTGCCGTGGCATTTTGGCTCACCGTAGGAGGCACCATCTTTCTCACGGTTTGTCTGTTTCTGTTGGAACAACTGGCGGTGGCGAAGGTCGTGGCATTCGCGGGGGTCATCTTAAGCATCGCGACGTGGATGTCGGCCATGATGAGCCTGTGTCCAGGCTGTCGCGCATCGTTTCATGAGGGATATGCGCCTCGCGCGTGGCCACGATTTGGGTGCGCTCATTGCGGGCTCGGTTTCACTGTGGCGAAGGGTGGTGAGGACAAGCTCCCGTAGCTGAAATGCGCTGCAGCCGCCTTACGCATTGCATGGATATGGAATATACGAAGAAAACGGTGTGTGTGCTTCTGTGCGGACTGTTGGCAGGATGCGGCTATCAGTTTCGCGTGGAGGGGGCCGGCCCGACCATCGGTGGAGCCAAGGCCACGGCTTCGCAGGAACCGCAACCGCGCCTTGTGATCCGGACGCTCGTCAACAGCAGTTTCGAACCAAACCTGGAAACGCGATATACCAACTATCTGCGCCATGAATTCTCCACCGGCAGCGGAGCACAGGTCGTGCCGGATTCTGAAGCGGCGGACCTCGTGCTGACCGGGCAGATTCTTTCGGTGGGCGTGCCGACCCTCAGCTTCAGCCAGACGACGACGTTAGAAAGCAGGGCAGAAGTGGTGGTCTTGGTCAAAATCGAAGAGACGAGGACTAAAAAGGTCGTGTGGATGCAAACGGCGAAAGGCACTTCGGAGTTTTACGTCACACCCGACCTTCAGTTCAATCGCGCGCTGCAGAATCGCGCGCTGGAGCAGGCGGGCCGCTTTGCCGCTGCGGACCTGGCAGCTCGCTTCCTGTTGCACGTGGAATCGGGCGGGCTGAACAAACAAGCGGGTGAGCCGGTGACGACAGCTCCGGCCGTCAAATAATATTCCAAGAGTTTTGCAATGGCATCGGCATTGAATTCGCTGCAACTTGAGTCGATATTGAAACAGCAGACGCCCGGGCCTCTGTACCTCATTGTGGGCGAAGAAGATCTCCTCAGGGACAACGCGCTCGCTACGCTCAGGTCCCGCGTTCTTGGCGACGACGGTGAATTCAATTACGATTTGTTCTATGGGGATGACGCCAGGGGGGCCGACATCCGAAGCTGCGCGTCAGAAATGCCGGTATTTGCCGAGCGACGACTGGTGGTGGTGAAAGCGGCGGAGAGGCTTTCAGCCAAAGAAAGCGAAGCGTTGCTCGATTATCTAAAAGATCCGGCGGAAACGACCACGCTAGTGTTTGTGAGCTCGAAACTAGACGGCCGGTTGAAATTTTCTCAGACCTTGGCGCGAACGGCCATTACGATCGACTGCTCGCCTCTGCGAGAAGCACAGCTGGCTCCCTGGATCATGCGTGATGCCGAACGGCTGGGAATCCGGCTGGAGGACCAAGCAGGTCAATTGCTGAAAGAAGTGAGCGAGGGATCACTCTATGGAGTGCGGCGGGAATTGGAGAAACTGGCGTCTTATGTGCCGCCCGATCGCACGGCGACTGCTGCCGATGTGCATGTGCTCAGAGGCATGGAGCCCGGTGCCTCGGTGTTCGACCTGACGCTCGCAATTGCTGAGGGAAATCGCGGGCAAGTTCTCTCCATCCTGGCGCGCAATCTTGAAGCAGGCGAAGCCCCGCTTCGGATTCTGGGCTCTCTCGCTTGGCAGTATCGCCGTCTCTGGAAGGTCAAAGACTTGATGGCCAACGGCGGCCGCGAAGGGGAGGCCGCCAGAACGTTGCGGATGGATCCGTTGAAAGTGCGGTCATTTCTGGCGCGATTTTCAGAGGACCATCTCCAGGCGGCGCCTCATCTGTTTCTTGAGGCCGATGGGAAACTCAAAGGCGGCAGCAGCAGCCATCCGAAAATAGTGATGGAGCGTTTGCTGCTGCATCTCTGCGAGTACGTAAAAAATGAGAAACCCACATCGCCAGGCCGATCCCCTACTCCGGCGGGGCGGGTCCCAGCGCGCGTTGTGTCGAATGTGCGAACAATTAAGAGTGGGAACCGGACAGGGCGTTGACGCGCAGGGTCAGGCGAGAAATACGGCGCGAGGCGGTATTGCGCTTCACGGCGCCTTTGGACACGGCCTTCCCAATCGCCGTAGTGGCTTCGCGCAAGAAGGTCTTGGCCTCGTCCACCTTCTTGTCGGCTACAGCTGTCTGGACTTTCTTCACGAGCGTTTTTACGGTGTTCATGGTGGCCCGATTCCGCTCATGCCGGCGATCGGCTTGGCGGGCTCGTCGAATCGTCGATTTGTGAACCACAGGCATTGTACGTTCCTCCCAAAAAAGGAGCTGACTTGTATCATAGGGCGTTGCTGATGGTCAAGGATGAGGGATAGAGAAGGAGGAATTCAATGTCGAAGATTGCCGCACGTGATCGACTGATCTTTGCGCTGGATGTGCCTTCTGCCGCAGAGGCGGAGCGGCTCTTGGACCGGCTTCATGGCCATATCTCCTTCGTCAAAGTCGGGCTTGAGCTCTATACCGCGGCGGGCCCTGAGATGGTCAAACGGGTTGTAGAACGGGAGATGCGGGTCTTCCTCGATCTGAAGTTTCTCGATATCGAAGAAACGGTTCGTCGCGCGACCGCGCGGGTCGCTGCGATGGGTGTGGATTTCTTGACGGTCCATGCGAACCGAAAAGCTCTGAGTGCGGCCGTGCAGGGGAGGGAAGGCTCGTCGCTCAAGCTGCTGGCGGTGACGGTGCTGACGAACTTCGACAGCCACGACTTGCGCGAAATGGGGATTCAGCGGACCGTCCAAGACCTGGTGACGGCCCGAGCGCTGCTCGCCTCGGAAGTCGGTTGCGACGGGGTGGTGGCCTCCGGTGAAGAACCGGCTGCCATTCGGCAGAAGGTCGGGCCACGATTCGTGATCGTGACGCCAGGGGTCCGGCCTGCCGGGAAGGGGGTCGACGATCATGCCCGTGCGACTACTCCAACCCAAACGATCGCGTCCGGCGCAGACTATCTCGTGATCGGCCGACCCATCCGCGATGCGGCCGACCCGGCTGCTACCGTGGCGGAAATCGTCGCGGAGATGCAAACCGCCTTCGATGCCCGGACCGTGTAAGCGCGTCAACCGTCATGCGTGTATTACAATCGGGAAGACGGTCTCCCAGTTCGTCACTTCACGAATGACGAGTGACGCTTCCGAGCTGGTTGCGGCAACGATCTTCACTTTGTTAAGATTCCCACTCCCCGCACATCCTTGTTGGTGGGTGTAGCTCAGCTGGTTAGAGCGCCGGA
>FRDC01000071.1_pt1 | contig 72529 bp, 74 predicted proteins | sample 1106171 | NCBI WGS metagenome assembly FRDC01 (sample SAMEA3930566, study PRJEB13176) | freshwater metagenome | biome: Drinking water system; feature: drinking water; material: water | place: Singapore | collected 2014-12-20 | reverse complement strand
TTCGCCGGCTGGGTGCTCAAGACCGGCGAACGCGTGCTAATCGACCGCGAGGGCGTGTCGGTCGCGCTCTCGACCGGCGAATATAATCTGTTGCTCGCGCTCGTGCAGCGCCCGCGCCAAGTGCTCACCCGTGATCAATTGCTCGATTTGACGCAAGGCCGCGAGGCGGGGCCGTTCGACCGCGCGATCGACAATCAAGTCAGCCGGTTGCGCCGCAAGATCGAGCCCGATCCCAAGGCACCCGAAATCATCAAAACGGTGTGGGGCGGCGGCTATACGCTCGCCTGCGAAGTCACCAAATTGTGAGCTGGCTCAAACGCTTCGCCCCCCGCAGCCTGGGCGGGCAAATCGCCGTGCTGATCGCCGTCGCGCTACTGATCGCGCAGGCGATCAATTTCGCGATCATTTTTCAGGGCCGCCGCGCGGTGCGGTTGCAGAGCGTGATCCAGCCCGCCGTCACCCGCGTGATCGACGCCGAGGAACGCATCGCGACCGGCCGCTTCCGCCCCGGCCCGCGCGCGCGCGTTCGGCTCGCGCCCGCCAATCCGATCGCCGGCAGCACCACGCGCGAGGCGGCGGTCGAGGCGGCGTTGCGCGCCGAACTGGTCGATCTCGGCTTGCGGACCGGCGCGATCGTCACCCAGGTCCGCCCGATCGACCCCAATGACCCGCGCATTGCCGCGCTCCCGCCGCGCCAGAAGCGGCGGATGCTGCGCGCGGGGCACGAGCTCATCATCGCGATCGAGCGGCCTGCGGGCGATTGGCTGGTGCTGCGCAGCTTCTGGCCGCGCGGCGACGGCCCGCTGGTCGCGACTTTGCTCGTGCAGACGTTGATCCTTTATCTCGCGCTGCTGCTGCCGCTGCTCTGGGCGACGCGGCGCATCTCGGGGCCGTTGCGCTCGCTCGCGAGCGCGGCGCGGCGCTTCCAGCCGGGCGACGACGAGCCCCCGCTCGAGGAACGCGGCCCCTATGACGTGCGCGCGCTGATCGCCGCGTTCAACCAATTGCGCGGCCGGGTGAGCGCGATGCTCGAGGAAAAGGACCGGATGCTCGGCGCGATCGGCCATGATCTGCGCACCCCACTCGCGGCGTTGCGGGTGCGGATCGAATCGGTCGACGACGATGGCGACCGGACGAAAATGGCCGAGACGATCGACGAGATGAACAAGACGCTCGACGACATCTTGTCGTTCGCGCGGCTGGGCCGATCGAGCGAGCCGGCGGTCGCGACCGATCTCGGCGCCTTGGTCGAGGCGGTGGCGGAGGATTTCCACGCGCTCGGCGCCGCGGTCGAGGTGGCGGAGGCGCCGCGGATCACGCTCAAGCTGCGCCCCGCGCTGATGCGCCGCGCGCTGCGCAACCTGATCGACAATGCGGTAAAATATGGCGGCGGCGCGCAGGTCTCGATCGTCAGCCGCCCCGCCGAAGTCGCGATCCTGATCGTCGACGACGGCCCGGGCATCCCCGAGGATCGGCTGGAGCAGGTGTTCGAGCCCTTCGTCCGCGTCGAGGGATCGCGCAACCGCGACACCGGCGGCGCGGGGTTGGGTTTGGCGCTCGCCCGCGCGATCGTGCGCGAGGCGGGCGGCGACATCGCGCTCGAAAACCGCGCCGAGGGCGGGCTGGAAGCGACGGTGCTGCTGCCACGGCGGTAGCGGGCGGGGGGGGGAGGCCCCTCCACCATGCTGCGCATGGTCCCCCTCCCCAAGCAAGCTTGGGGAGGATTGGTTTTCGAGCACCGTCGTTGCGCATATCGCGATCCTCCCCAAGCTCTGCTTGGGGAGGGGGACCGTCCGAAGGACGGTGGAGGGGCATTCGCGCGCCCATCCGCCCCGACAGCCGTCGCCCCAGCGAAGGCTGGGGCCTCATGCAAGCGTAGCGCCCCATCTGCCAAAGGCCCCAGCCTTCGCTGGGGCGACGCCTTGTTTCTGACGGGCGGGTTGCTGGGGGGCAGGATCCGGGGGGCCGGGCTTCTGGCGGGCGGGAGCAAACCGACCTACCCCAAGGCCCGCGCCACCTCGGCCCGCAACAGCGGCAACGTCTCTTCCTCGAACCAGGGATTGCGCCGCATCCAGCCGACCACCCGCCAGCTCGGGTGCGGCAGCGGGAAGATCGGCAGAAAGTCGCGCGCGCGGCGCACCGCCTCGGTCATCGGCAGCCGCGCGGGCAGATAGGCCGCTTGCGCATGGATGCCGATCAGCAGCCGCAGCTTCACCCCCGGCATGGCCTGGAGCAGCCGCGCGTGCCACAAGGGCGCGCATTCGGGGCGCGGCGGCAGATCGCCCCCGCCCTTCACCGCGCCCGGATAGCAAAAGCCCATCGGCACGATCGCGAGCTTGTCGGGATCGTAAAAATCCTCCGCGCGCATCCCCAGCCAATCGCGCAGCCGGTCGCCGCTCGCATCGGTCCAGGGAATGCCCGAAGCGTGCGCCTTGGTCCCCGGCGCCTGGCTGGTGATGAGCAGCCGCGCACCGCCGCCGATCTGGAGCACCGGGCGCGGGCCGAGCGGCAGCGCGCCCGCGCAGACGCGGCACGCCGCCACTTCGGCGCGCAAGCGGGCGACGTCGCTCAAGCGCGCTCGGCGAGCACGGCGGCGAGGATGCGCGCCTGATTATGCGTCTCGTCCTTGGCGCCGTAGAGCAAGGTCACCGGCCCCGCGCGCGCGAGATCGGCGATCTGGTCGAGCGCCGCCACCCGCTCGGGCGCGGCGAGTTCGGCGCGGTAGCGCGCCTCGAACTCGCTCCACAGCGCGACTTGATGGTGGAACCATCGGCGCAGGGCGTCGCTCGGCGCGACCTCCTTGGCCCAGAGATCGACCGCCGCCGCCGCCTTGCTCAGCCCGCGCGGCCACAGCCGATCGACGAGCACGCGGATGCCGTCATCGGGGGCGGGGGGCAGATAGATGCGTTTGACGCGCGGGGCCATGCGCGCGAGCTTAGCCGCGCGCGGCGCGCGGCGAAAGCGCCGCTACCATTGCGCGCGCTGGCGCCAGCGGCCGGGCGGCATGCCGACGATCTGTGCGAACTGGCGGGTGAAATGTTGTTGCGAGGCGAAACCGCAATCGAGCGCGATCTCGGCGAGCGCGCGCTCGCCGTCGAGCATCAGCCTCTTGGCGTATTCGACCCGCCGCAGGACCAGATAGCGATAGGGCGTGTTGCCCGTCATCGCCTTGAACGCGCGGGCGAAATGCGCGACCGAGAGCCCCGCCACCTCGGCCAGTTCGTCGAGCGCCACGTCGCGCCCGAGATTGGCCTCGATATAATCGCGCACCCGCTGGATGCGGAACGGCGCGGTCGCGAAATGCTGGGGCTGGCTGTGATCGCCCGAATAAGCGCGCAGCAGATGCACGGTGAGCGCGAGCGCGTGGCTTTGCATCAACAGGCGCGAGGCGGGTCCCGGCGTGCGCAACTCGTCGAGACAAGCGCGGGCGAGGCGACCGATCGTTTCGTCACGCACGCCCCCGCGCGGCGCGAAGGCGAAGCGGCCGTCGGGCAAATGCTCGGGCAGCAATTGCCCGACCAGCGCCGGCGTCAGATGCATGTGCAGCACCTCGCCTTCCCCCGCGTCGATGAGCCAGCGCGATGGCGTGCCGGGCGGCATCAGCACGGCGGTTCCCGCCGGGCCGATCGCGTCGAAGTCGCGGCCGTCCATTGTCGCCCGCAGCGAGGGCGACGCGCGCAGATGGACGAAGACCACCGTGTCCGCGACCGCCGGCACGTCCTGTTCGGTGCGCGCCGCGACCTGTTCCTGGTGAACGACCGAAAAGCCCCCGTCGAAATAGCCGCGCGCGGTGAGCGGCTGGCTCGAGCGCAAGGCGTCATAGCTCGCGACCCCGGTTTGGGGGACGAAAATCTGTGACTGGCCTTTCGCGCCGAAGCTCATCGCGATCTCCGAAAGGCGTCAACCTAAACGAAACGATCGAATGCGACAATTACCACGCCGGCGCTGGCCGGGGCCTACCGGAGGTCCAGGAACATAGCATAACGTCTTGATAGGGCGAAAAAGTTCAGCGCGAGAGCACGCTCGGTGCCGTGTCGATCGCGCTGGGCCGATGTTCTAATTCGACAAGAATTGGCCTCACCGCGAGCGCAGCGCCCAGGCGGGCCAAGTGATCACGAATTGCGCCGCGGTCGCGACGGGCGCGCCGGCGATGCTCGCCTCGGCCATGATGTCATGCCAGCGGCAATAGGCCGCGATGATGCCGATGAGGAGATAGATACCGATCAGGGTCACGTGCCCGCCTCCTAGGCCTGCCGTGAACCCCTAGCCCGCGCGCGCGGCGCCGCGCCATCCGGGCGAGCCCTTAGCGCGATCTCCAAGTCGGCGGAATTACAGACCGGCTGGGGCATCGCGACGACTCGAGAATGGAGAGCCGCGCTCGGATCGAGTGTCGCTTTAGCGCCCGCCGCCGCACGTCTCGGGGGCGCGGCGGCAGCGGCGTTCGGCTTCGCGGCGTTCGCGGCCCTCGCGCGCTTCTTGCTTGCGCATCTTGCGGCCGTAATTGCGATCGGCCTCGTCCTGGCTGGTCGTCGTCCAATCGACCATTTTGGACGCGACCTTCACCGGCGCGGTCGCGACCCCGATCGCGGTTTTCGCCAGGCAACCGCCGAGCAAAGGCAGCGCCGCCAGAATCAAGATACGCATCAATTCCCCCTTGTCCGCGAACCGCTTAGCGCGAAACGTCCCGCGCGCGCACCCCTTCCGCGGGGAAATCGGTGAAAAAGCCGTCGATGCCCGTGTTCAGGAAGAATGCGATCTCGGCGCCCAGATCGCCCTGCCCCTCGGGCGCGCGGCCGCGTTGCCAGACGGGCGGCAGAAAGGCGTTTTCGGCGCGGAACGTCCAGGGGTGGACGCGCAAGCCCGCGCCATGCGCTTGTTCGACGAGCGGCGTGACCGAGCCCTTGCCCGGCCAGATCAGCGCCTTGTTCGGCCCGATTCCATAAGCATAAACGGCGACCGCGCGCAGGCCCGCCGGGGTCGCCATCGCCGCATAGCTCGGCGCCGCCTGATCGGCCGGGCCGCCTTGCGCGTCCATCAGCTGGATCAGCCGCACCTTGGTGAGCGCGTGGAGGCGCTTGAGATTATTCACCTCGAATGATTGGATGAAAACCGGCGCGGTCGGCGAGTCCCAGCCGGCGGCGCGCAATTCGGCGACCAGCTTTTCCTCCATCACCAGGCCCAGCCGCGCGAAATAGCTCGGGTGTTTGGTTTCGGGATAAATGCCGATCACCCGGCGCGTTTCCGCCGTGCGCTTCTTGGCGAGCGCGATCACCTCGGCGAGCGTCGGCACCTCGAATTGGCCGTCATAGCGCGTGTTGCCGGGGCGCAGTTGCGGCAGCCGCTCCTTGGCGCGCAACGTCTTGAGTTCGGCGAGGGTGAAATCCTCGGTGAACCAGCCGGTGTGGCTTTCGCCGTCGATAGTCTTGGTCGCGCGGCGGCCGGCGAATTCGGGGCGGTTGGCGACGTCGGTCGTCGCGCTGATGTCATTCTCGTGGCGGGCGACGAGCACGCCGTCCTTGGTCATCACCAGATCGGGCTCGATGAAGTCCGCGCCTTGCGCGATCGCCAGATCATAAGCGGCGAGCGTATGTTCGGGGCGCAACCCGCTCGCGCCGCGATGGGCGATCACGATCACGTCCCTCACCTTCTCCTCCCCCGGTGCGGCGCCGATCAGAGCGATCATGGCGGCCAGGAAAATCGCGCGCATGGCTTGTGCTCCCTTGCAAGCGACGCCACTTGTAGGGCCTCACCTCGCCCGTGTCTTCATTCCTAAAGGGGGCATGATGCACTTCACGATCAACGGCCAGGCCCTTCAGGCCGAGCCCGATATTCGCGCCTCGCTGCTCGACGTGCTGCGCGAGCATCTTGGGCTGACCGGCACCAAAAAGGGCTGCGATCACGGCCAATGCGGCGCCTGCACCGTGCTGGTGAACGGCCGGCGGATCAACGCCTGCCTGACGCTCGCGGTGATGCACGAGGGCGACGAGATCATAACGATCGAGGGGCTCGCCCAGGGCGACACGCTCCACCCCTTGCAGGCCGCCTTCATCAAGCACGACGCGTTTCAGTGCGGCTATTGCACGCCGGGGCAAATCGTCTCGGCGGTGGGGATGCTCGCCGAAGTCGAGGCCGGGATGCCGAGCCATGCCAGCGCTTCGCTCGACGCGGTGACACTCGACGAGGCGGAGATTTCGGAGCGGATGAGCGGCAATTTGTGCCGCTGCTCGGCTTATCCGAACATCGTCGACGCGATCCGGGACGTGGCGGGGGTTGGGGCTTCATAGCCCCCTCTCCCAACCCTCTCCCCTAAAGGGGAGAGGGCTTTCGAGTAGCGCTTCGGATTAGCCCTCTCCCCTTTAGGGGAGAGGGTTGGGAGAGGGGCCTTCCAGGAGCAACCATGCAAAGCTTCACGTACACCCGCGCCGAAACCGCCGAAGCCGCGGTCGCCGCCGCCGCCCGGGGGGCGCGCTTCATCGCCGGCGGCACCAATTTGCTCGATCTGATGAAGCTCCAGATCGAAACGCCCGAGGCGCTGATCGACATCAGCCGGCTGCCGCTCGGCGCCATCGAGCCGCACGAAGGCGGCTTGCGGATCGGCGCGCTGGCGCTCAATTCGGACGTCGCCGCGCATCAGGACGTGCGCGCGCGCTACCCGATGCTCGCGCGCGCGCTGCTCTCGGGCGCATCGGCGCAACTCCGCAACAAGGCGAGCGTCGGCGGCAATTTGCTCCAGCGCACGCGCTGCTATTTCTTCTACGATCCCGCCGCCCCCTGCAACAAGCGCGCGCCCGGCATCGGTTGCGCGGCGCAAGGCGGGTACAACCGTATGCACGCGGTGCTCGGCGCGAGCGAGGCGTGCATCGCGACCCACCCCAGCGACATGGCGGTCGCGCTGCGCGCGCTCGACGCGGTGGTGCTGACGCTGACGGCCGATGGCGATCGCCGCCGCATCCCGCTCGCCGGGCTCTACCGGCTGCCGGGCGACACGCCGCAGATCGAACATGTGCTCGCGCCCGGCGAACTCATCACCCATGTCGAGCTGCCCCCTCCCCCGCCCGGGCGCCAGCTTTATCGCAAGGTGCGCGACCGGGCGTCTTATGCCTTTGCGTTGGTTTCGGTCGCGGCGGCGGTCGCGGTCGAGGATGGGGTGGTGAGCGCCGCGCAACTGGCGTTCGGCGGGCTCGCGCCCGTGCCGTGGCGCAGCGCCGAGGCGGAAGCCGCGCTGATCGGCCAGCCCGCGACGCGCGAGATATTCGCGGCGGCCGCCGATGCGCTGCTCGCCGAGGCCAAGGTGCAAGGGCATAATGACTTCAAAATCCCGCTCGCGCGCCGCACCCTGATCGCCGCGCTCGCCGAATTGACGGGGGCGTGAGGGTCCGCGCCATGCCTCGCATAACGGCCGACTTCCGAGCAGCAACCCCCGTCACCCCGGGCTTGACCCGGGGTCCCGCTGTTCTTCGGTCGCCAAGGCAGCGGGACCCCGGCTCGGGGGCCGGGGTGACGATGGTTGGTCATTTGACGGGTCCGTCAAAACGCGCGTTTCAGCAGGAGGAGCGCTAAATGGCTGAATTCCGCATGGATGCCGATTACGGCGCCTCCGCGCTCGATCGCGGGGTGCAGGGGCTGATCGGCGCCCCCATCGACCGGATCGACGGCGTCGCCAAGGTGACCGGCACCGCCGCTTACGCCGCCGAGCACCGGCCGCAAGGCAAGCTCGCTTATGGCTTTGCGATCACCGCGAGCGTCGCCGTCGGCGCGGTGAAGGCGATCGACAAAAAGGCCGCCGAGGCGATGCCCGGGGTGATCGCGATCATCACCGACGATCCCCGCCTGCCGCGCGAATCGCACATCATCCGCGCCGAGCGGATGCCGGCGAATGACGGCACGCTCGAAAGCTATGGCCAAATCCTGGGGCTGGCGGTCGCCGAAAGTTTCGAGGCGGCGCGCGCGGCGGCCTATGCGGTCAAGGTCGATTATGTCGCGGTGAAAGGCGAATATGACACCGTCGCGGCGGCGCATAAGGCGCAGGACCCGCATCCAGGCGCGATGCTGCCCAATGTGGTGAAAGGCGATGTCGACGCCGCGATGGCCGAGGCGCCGGTGACGCTCGACGTGACCTACACCACCCCCTATCACGTCCATGCCGCGATGGAGCCGCACGCCGCGATCGCCGAATGGCAGGGCGACGAACTGACGCTCTACGGCGCGATCCAGATCATGCGCGGCTTCACGCCCGTGCTCGCCAATTCGCTCGGCGTGCCGATCGAGAAAATCCAAGTCCTCTCGCCCTATATCGGCGGCGGCTTCGGCGGGAAGATCGGCGGGCCGGAGACATTGCTCGCCGCGATCGCCGCGCAGCAGATCGGACGGCCGGTGAAGGTGCAGCTGACCCGCCAGCAGCTGTTCCATTCGGTCTATGGCCGGTCGGACACGCACCAGCGCATCCGCCTCGCCGCGACCCCCGAGGGCAAGTTGACGGGAATCGCGCAGGATAGTCTGGTGAGCCAGAAGACCGGCCTCGGTTTCTTCGAGCCCGTCGCGCTCGGCGCCTTGTCGCTCTACGCGGGTGAGAATAGGCGCTTCACCACCCGCATCGCCAAGATCAACGTCACCCCGGCGGGCGCGGTGCGCGCGCCGGGCGAGGCGGTCGGGATGATGGCGCTCGAAACCGCGATGGACGAGATGGCGGAAAAGCTGGGCATGGACCCGATCGCCTTCCGCAAAGCCAATGAGCCCGAGCGTGATCCGACCAGCGGCGCGCCCTTCTCCACCCGCCGGCTGATCGATTGCTATGACGAGGGCGCGCGCCGCTTCGGCTGGGACCAGCGCGTGGCGACCCCGGGCGCGCGGCGCGAGGGCGATTGGCTGATCGGGCTCGGCATGGCGACGGCGGCGCGCGTGAATTTCCTCGCCGATAGCCAGGCGCGCGTGCGGCTGACCCCCGAGGGGCATGCCGAAGTCGAAACCGATATGACCGATATCGGCACCGGCACCTACACCATCCTCGCGCAGGTGGCGGGCGAAGCGCTCGGGCTGCCGATCGCGGCGGTGCGCGTGCGGCTGGGCGATTCGCGCGATCCTTCGGGCGCGGGCTCGGGCGGGTCGTTCGGCGCGGCCTCGAGCACCTCCTCGGTGCTGATCGCCTGCGACGCGATCGTCGCCGAACTCGCGCGCCGCATGGGCGCCGAGGTCGCGGAGATGACGCTCAAGGACGGCCATGCCATCGCCGGCAACCGCCGCGTGCCGCTGAGCGAGCTGGTCGGCGACGCGGCGATCGAGGAGGTCGGCGTGCTCAAGCCCGGCGGCAACTCGCGCAGCTGGAGCCAGGGCACCTATGGCGCGCAATTCGCCGAGGTGGCCGTCCATGCCGTCACCGGCGAAGTGCGCGTCCGCCGCTTGCTCTGCGTGTTCGATTGCGGGCGCGTGCTCAACGCCAAGACCGCGCGCAGCCAGGCGATCGGCGGGATGATCTGGGGGCTGGGCTATGCGCTCCACGAGGCCGCCGTGCTCGATCCGCGCACCGGCGCTTATGTGAACCGCGACCTCGCCGAATATCACATCCCGGTGAACGCCGACGTGCCCCAGATCGAGGCCTATTTCATCGAAGAGATCGATCCCCATGCGAGCCCGGTCGGCGCCAAGGGGCTGGGCGAACTCGGCATTTCGGGCGTCGGCGCGGCGGTGACCAACGCGGTGTACAACGCCTGCGGGGTCCGCGCGCGCGATTGGCCGATGACGCTCGACCAGATTTTGCCGGGGCTGCCGGGGGTTTGAGGGGGCCCCCTCTCCCAAACCCTCTCCCCTAAAGGGGAGAGGGCTTCAGGTTGCGCTTCTACGAGCCCTCTCCCTTTCAGGGGGAGAGGGCGATGAGGGGCGCGACGAAAAGCCCTCTCCCGCCTGCGGGAGAGGGTTGGGTGAGGGCCTTCAGCAGCTCGACAGAAGATCAACCACGGGACCAAAACCATGGCCGATAACGACTCCGTCCTCGCCGCCGCCGCCGCTTGGTCCGGCGCTCGCCTCGCGCTCGCGACCGTGGTCTCGACCTGGGGCTCGGCGCCGCGCCCGCGCGGCAGCCATATGCTGGTGCATGAGGATGGCCGCTTCGAAGGCTCGGTCTCGGGCGGCTGCGTCGAAAGCGACATTCTCGCGGCGGCGGCGGAGGTGATCGCCGGGGCGCCGGCGGTGCTCAAACATTATGGCGTGGCGGACGCGGCCGCCTGGGAAGTCGGGCTGCCGTGCGGCGGCGAGATCGACGTGTTCGTCCAGCCCGTGCGCGACGCCGGATTCCCCCCCGCGCTCTTCGTCGCGATCGCCGAGGCGCGCGCGCGCGGCCAGGCGCTGAGCGTCGCCACCGATTTCGCGAGCGGCCAGTCGCGCGAAGGGAGCTCGGGCGATTTCGTCAACCGCTACGATCCGCCGCGCCGGCTGTTGATCGTCGGCGCGGTGCAGATCGCGCAGAGCCTCGCCGGACTCGCGCGCGAACTCGGCATCGCGGTGACGGTGATCGATCCGCGCGCGCGCTTCCTGACCGAGGAGCGCTTCCCCGGCGTGACCCTCGACGATCGCTGGCCCGATGAAGCGATCGGCGCGCTCGGGCCCGATCCGGCGACCGCGATCGTGACCTTGAGCCACGACATCAAGATCGACGACCCCGCGCTCACCGCCGCGCTCGCCTCGCCCGCCGCTTATGTCGGCGCCTTGGGTTCCAGGCGCAGCCACGCCGCGCGGATCGAGCGGCTGCGCGCGGCGGGGGTAGGCGACGACGCGCTCGCCCGGATCGACGCGCCGGTGGGGCTCGACATCGGCGCTATCGGCCCCGCCGAGATCGCGCTGTCGATCGCCGCCGCGATGGTGGGGGCGTTCAATGGTCGACGCTAGCCGCGCGCTGCTCGCGCTGCTCGCCGCCGGGCGTTCCGAGCGTTTCGGCGCCGAGGACAAGCTCGCCGCCGATTTCCTGGGCGCGCCGCTCGCGCGCCATGCCGTGACCGCGCTCGAGGCGGTGCCGTTCCTCGCGCGCGTCGCGATCGTCTCGGCGACGGCGGTCGACTTCCCCGGATATGCGCGGATCGAGAACCCGGCCCCGGAGGCGGGGCTTTCAGGCTCGGTGCGGCTCGCGGCGCGGGCGGCGCGCGAACAGGGCGCGGCGGCGCTCGTCATCGCGCTCGCCGATATGCCGCGCGTCACCTCGGCGCAGATCTACCGGCTGCTCGACGCCGCGCGCTGCGCCGACGCGGTGATCGCCTCGAGCGACGGCCACCGCCCCTCGCCCCCCGCGCTCTTCGCCGCCGGCCGCTTCGCCGAACTGGAAGCGCTGGAAGGCGACGCGGGCGCGCGCGCGCTGATCCAGGGCGGGCAGCATGTCGTCACCAGCCCGGCGGAGCTGATCGACATCGACACGCCCGAGGATTTGGAACGGTTGCGGGCGTTGGTTTGAGCGGCCCTGGAGCGAGTCGCGTTAGATCAAATTCCCATTACCGCCGTTCGTGCTGCGCCTGTCGAAGCACCGTTCTTCCTATCATCGGGCGTAAGGAAGGGCAGCCCTTCGACAAGCTCAGGGCGAACGGTTCAGATTGCGCGTTCGATGCCCTATTCGTGCCGCAGCGCGTCGATCGGGTTCAGGCTCGCCGCGCGGCGCGCGGGGAAGAAGCCGAACACCACGCCGATCACCGCCGAGATCACGAAGGCGATGATGTTGATCTGCGGATCGAACAAATAACTCACCTTGAGCAGCGGGGTCAGCCCCAGGATCACCAGCTGCGCGAGCACCAGCCCGATCAGGCCGCCCAGGCACGACAAGGCGATCGCCTCGACCAGGAACTGCATCAGCACCTCGCGCGCGACCGCGCCGATCGCCAGACGAATGCCGATCTCGCGCGTCCGCTCGGTTACCGAGACGAGCATGATGTTCATGATCCCGATCCCGCCCACCACCAGGCTGATCGCCGCCACCGCCGAGACGATGCCGGTGAGCAAGGTCGTCGATTGGGTGAGCGTCTGCTGGATCTGCGTCGTGTCGAAGATGAAGAAATCATCTTCCTTGCCGGCGGTGATGTTGCGCCGCTCGCGCAGCAGCGCGGTGATCGAGGCTTGCACTTGCGCGGTCGAATAATCGTCATCGACGCCGACCAGCATCACGCCGACGTCGCGATTGCCCGTCAGCCGGCGTTGCACCGCCTTGATCGGCATCACCACCAGATCGTCCTGATCGGCGCCGAACCCCGCCTGCCCCTTGGCGATCAACACCCCGATCACGGTGCAGCTGATCCCGGCGATCCGCATCCGCGTGCCGACCGGGTCCTTGTCGCGGTAGAGGTTCTTCTTCACCGTATTGCCGAGGATGCAAACCGATTTGCCCGCCTTCACCTCGGCATCGGTGAATTCGCGGCCCGAGGCGAGCGGCCAGGGGTTGACGCGGAAGAAATCATTGGTCGTGCCGTTCACCGTGGTCGACCAATTGGCGCCTTCATAAATCGCGGTGCCGGTCGTCTGCGCTTCGTCGGCGACGACGCGCACGCCCGCGATCTGCTTGCGGATCGCCTCGACGTCCTCGGTCTTGAACAGAGACGGGCGCGGGCCGCCGCCGCCGCGCCCGAAACCCTGGCCGGGGCGCACCTGCAAAATGTTGTTGCCGAGCGAGGAGATCGACGCCTGCACCGCCTTGGTCGTCGCCTGGCCCAAGGTCACCATCGTCACCACCGCCGCCACGCCGATGATGATGCCGAGCGTCGTGAGGAAAGAGCGCAATTTGTGCCGCGCGATCGAGCGCAGGGCGAGGGTGAGCGTGGTCCAGAACATCAGTGCCTCCGCTCGATCCGCTCGACCAGCCCGTCCTTGAAATGGACGATGGTGTTGGCGAAGGCGGCCATGTCGGGCTCGTGCGTCACCATCAGCACGGTGATCCCGCTGGTGCGGTTCAAGTCGGTGAGCAGCTGCATGATCTCGATCGAGCGTTCGCTGTCGAGATTGCCGGTGGGCTCGTCGGCGAGGAGCACATCGGGGTTGGTGACGATCGCGCGGGCGATCGCGACGCGCTGCTGCTGGCCGCCCGAAAGCTCGGCGGGCGTGTGATCCCACCAGGGCTTCAGGCCGACCTTGTCGAGCGCCGCCATCGCGGTCGCGTGGCGCTCGCGCGCGGCGTCGCCGCGATAAAGCAAGGGCAGCTCGACATTTTCGAGCGCGGTGGTGCGCGCGAGCAGATTGAAGCCCTGAAAGACGAAGCCGAGATATTTGCGCCGCATCAGCGCGCGCTGGTCGCGATCGAGCCGCTCGACATGCACGCCGCGAAACAGAAACTCGCCCTGGCTCGGCACGTCGAGACAGCCGAGGATGTTCATCGTCGTCGATTTGCCCGAGCCCGAGGGACCCATCACCGCGACGAAATCGCCGCGCGCGATCTCCAGATCGACGCCCTTCAGCGCCTGGAACGCGGTCGCGCCCTGGCCATAGGTTTTGCTCACGCCGCGCAGGCGGATGAGCGGGGCGTCGTCAGCGGCCACCGCCGCCCCCACTCGCGCCCGCTCCCGCCGCGCCGCCGCGCTTGCTCGCGCCGGCCGCGAGTTGGGCGGTGACGACTTTCATCCCCGGCTTGAGCCCGCCGCCGAGCACTTCGGTCACGGTGCCGTTGCTGTTGCCGGTCACCACCTCGACTTCCTTCAGGCCGCCATCGGCCTGCTGGACATAGACGCTCTGCGTCGCGCCGCGCGTGAGCGTCGCGCCGCGCTGCTGATCGCCGCGGCGGAAGCGCGGCGGCCCGAGCGCGCCCGCGATCCCGCCGCCGCCGCTCGCCGCGCCATTCCCCTCGCTCGGGCGGAAGCGCAAGGCGGCGTTGGGGACGAGCAGGACGTTGGTCTTCTCGGTGGTGGTGATGTCGGCGGTCGCGGTCATCCCCGGGCGCAGCCGCAGCTTGGGATTATCGACCGCGAGCACCGCGTTATAGCTCACCACTTGGTTGCTCGTGCTCGCGGTGGTCGTGGTGGTGCTGCTCGATTGCGCCGAGAGATTCGAGCCGAGATCGACGCGGGTGATCGTCGCCGGAAAAGTCTCGCCCGGGAAGGCGTCGACCGTGAAGCGCGCCTTTTGCCCGGCTTCGACTTCGCCGACATCGGCCTCGTCGATCGCGACTTCCAGCTTCATCCGCGTCAGATCCTCGGCGATCACGAACAACGTCGGCGTATTGAACGCGGCGGCGACGGTCTGGCCGGGCTCGACCTGGCGCGCGAGCACCACGCCGTTCACCGGCGAGCGGATCACCGCGCGCACCAGATTATAATCGTTCGACGAAAGCCCCGCGCGCGCTTGCGTCACATTCGCCTCGGCGGCGCGCAAATTGGCGACCGCGCGGTTACGGTCGGCGATCGCCTGGTCCATCTCGGTCTTGGACGGTACCCGCCCGCCCGAGGCCTTGCTCACTTCCTCCAGCCGCTGGAGCTGCGCGCTCGATTGCGCGAGCGTCGCGCGCGCCTGGGCGACGGCGGCGATATTGGCGGCGAGCTGCGCCCGGCTCTGATTGACCGCGTCGCGGAAGCGCGAGGGATCGATCAGCGCGATCGGCTGGCCCTTCACCACCCGATCATTGACGTCGACCAGCACTTTCGAGACCAGGCCCGAGACTTCGGAGCCGACATCGACTTGGTTGGTCGGCGCGAGCTTACCGGTCGCCGAGACCGAGACGTTCAGGTCGCCGCGCGCGATCGTCTCGGTTTGATATTGCGTCTTCTCGGCGGGGCGCAGCAGCCGCATCCCGAGCAGCGCGAGCAGCACCACGCCGATCGCGATCAGTCCCCATTTCAGCAAGCGGCGCCAGGCGGGCACCGGCTTCACCCCAAGAAAAGCATCGAGATCAGCGCTTTGATCGGCCATCATCGTCTCACTGGGCGGGGCGCGGCGGTTGGCCGTCGCCATGTTTCAGGGGTTGAGCGGTCGGCGGCGGGGCATCGGCATTCCACCCGCCGCCGAGCGCGAGATAGAGCTGGCGCAGCGCTTGCGCCTCGTCGGCCTTGGCCTGGGCGAGGCCCGATTGCGAGGTCAGCAGCGCCGCCTCGGCGGTGTTCAGCGTGGTGATGTCGGTCAGCCCCGCGCGATATTGGCTGCGCGCGAGCAGCGCGGCGTTGCTCGACGCCTCCGCCGCGACCGCGAATTCGGCGCGCCGCGCCTGCGCCGTACGCAACGCGGTGAGCGCATTCTCGACATCCTCGAGCGCGGTGAGCACGGCGGCCTTGTAAGCGCCGAACGCCTGTTCGGCCGCCGCGCGGTTCGAGCGGAGCACCGCGCGGTTGCGCCCGGCATCGAAGATCGTCTGCGCGAGCTGGGCGAAGACGCGGCCGGTGATCAAATCGGTCAAGCGATCGAACGAGGGCGCGTTCGAATTGATGCCTCCGCTCAGCGTCAGCTGCGGCAGCAATTGCGCCTTGGCGACGCCGATGCGCGCGGTGGCGGCGGCGAGATTGCGCTCGGCGCTTTGAACGTCGGGGCGCATCCGCAGCAAATCGGCGGGGAGCCCGACCGGCACCGCCGCCGGCCCTTGCGGGATCGGCTTGGTCGCGAACAGTTCGGCCTTGAGCGACCCCGGGGCCTGGCCGGTGAGCACGCCGAGCCGGTTGGCGGCTTGCTCGAAGCTTTGGTCGAAGCTCGGCACCTGGGTCGCGGTTTGCGCGCGTTGCGCCCGGATCTGCTCGGCATCGAGCGAGGAAACGAGCCCGGCCTGCACGCGGAAGCCCGCGATTTCCAGATTTTCGTCCTGCACGCGCAGCGATCCGCGCGCGATCTCGGCCCCGGCTTGCGCCGCGCGCGCGAGAATATAATTGCGCACGACTTCGCTCGCGACCGTCGCCTGGACTTGCGCCAGATCATAGCCGCTCGCTTGGTAACTGCCGCGCGCCGCCTCGATTCCGCGCCGAACGCCGCCGAAAATGTCCGCCGTGTACGCCACGTCGCCCGAAAGCGCATAATTTTCGGTGACCGCCCCGGCGGCGGTGAACTGCCCCGCCGTGCGGCCGCGAATATTGATCAGCCGCGAATAGCTGTCGGTTGCGGTGAGCGTCGGGAACAGCCCCGCGCGTTGCTGGATCAGCGCCTCGCGCGCCTGGCGCAGCCGCGACACGGCTTGCGCGATATCGAGATTATTCTTGAGCGCCGCCGCGACGATCGCCTCGAGCTGGGGGTCGCCGAAATTGGTCCACCAGCGCGACAGATCGGGCCGCGCGCCCTCCGGCGCGGGGGTCGAAAAGGCCGCGGGCACGCCGAGCGTCGCCGGCGCGGGCGGGCGATAATTGGGGCCGACCGCGCAAGCGGCGAGCGGCGGGAGCGCGGCGATAGCCAGCCAGCTTCGGACCATGCCGACTGTTTGACCCATGCAAAACGCCCCCCGCAACCCCCCGTTTGTCGCCTTTTGTCGCGACCAGCTTGGTTTCGGCTATAATGACTTCGTGGGCCGGCGAAAGATGCTAATTTTCGAACCCGTTACGCTTATCCACAATTTTCGCCGCCGACAGCGTTGGACAATCATTCGATTTCCAAAATCACCGCGTCGACCGCCAGACTATCGCCCGGGCGCGCGGCAAGTGTCTTGACCGTGCCGGCTTTTTCGGCGCGCAAGATATTCTCCATCTTCATCGCCTCGACCACCGCGAGCGGCTGGCCGATTTCGACGCGGTCGCCCGCCGTCACGTGCAGCTGGGTGAGCAGCCCGGGCATCGGGCAGAGCAGGAAGCGCGAGAGATCGGGCGGCACTTTCTCGATCAGGTGGCGCGCATAAGGCGCGACATGCGCCGGGAGCACCCGCGCGACATGGGCGGCGCCGCGCGCGGTGAGCTTATAGCCGGCGCGCGTCTTGGCGAGCTTCACCACCAGCCGCTCGGCGGGCGTCTCGCCATCCTCGCCATAAAGCGTCGCTTCGATCAGCCGGTCGCCGGGGGTATAGGCGACGTCCATGTCGAGCAGCGCGCCATCGACCGCGATCTCGTCCTCCGCGAGTTCGACCGCGTGATCGACCCCGCCGATCCGCACCACCCAGTCGGCCGGGGGGAGCAAGCGCTTGCCGAGCTGGCCATCGATCCGCCGCGCGCGATCGGCCTCGGCGGTGGCGACGAAGGCGGCGATCGCGGCGAGCGCGCGGGTGAGCTCGGGGCTCGCGGGGGCGCCTTGGAACCCTTGCGGATATTCCTCGGCGATGAAGCCCGTGGTCAGCCGCCCTTCGCGGAAGCGCGGGTGCTGCATGAGCGCCGACAGGAAATCGAGATTATGCCCTGGCCCCTCGATCTCGAATTCGTCGATCGCCGCGATCTGCGCGTCGATCGCTGCCTCGCGCGTCGGCGCCCAGGTGACGAGCTTGGCGATCATCGGATCGTAGAAGCGGCTGACTTCGCCGCCTTCGGCGACGCCATCGTCGACGCGGACATAAGCGGCCGCATCTATATCACCGTTCGCCCCGAGCGAAGTCGAGGGGCGTGCTTCAAGCGCGGCACTCGGTTCACGTGTCTCGACTTCGCTCGACACGAACGGGGTTTCCGGTTGCGGCTGACCGAAAGGCCTTTCGGGATAATCCGGCACGCTCTGCTCGGGCGCCTGATAGCGCACCAGCCGGCCGATGCTCGGCAGGAAGCCGCGATAGGGGTCTTCGGCATAGACCCGGTTCTCGATCGCCCAACCATTGAGCTTCACGTCATCCTGGGTGAAGCCCAGCTTCTCGCCCGCCGCCACGCGGATCATCTGCTCGACCAGATCGAGCCCCGTCACCGCCTCGGTCACCGGATGCTCGACTTGCAGCCGGGTGTTCATTTCCAGGAAATAAAAGCCCTGCCCGCTGGTGTCGGCGCCCGAGACGATCAGCTCGACCGTGCCCGCGCTATAATAGCCGACGGCGCGGGCGAGCGCGACCGCCTGCTCGCCCATCGCGCGGCGCATCTCGGGCGTGACGAAGGGCGACGGCGCTTCCTCGACCACTTTCTGGTGGCGGCGCTGCACCGAACATTCGCGCTCGCCGAGATAGACGATATTGCCATGCTGGTCGCCGAGCACCTGGATCTCGATGTGGCGCGGCTGTTCGATGAATTTTTCGATGAACACGCGGTCGTCGCCGAAGCTCGCGAGGCCTTCGCGCTTGGTCGCCTCGAAGCCTTCGCGCACGTCCTTCTCGCTATAGGCGAGCCGCATCCCCTTGCCGCCGCCGCCGGCCGACGCCTTCATCATCACCGGAAAGCCGATCTCGGCGGCGATCCGCACCGCTTCCTCGGTATCGGCGATCTCGCCCAAATAGCCGGGGACGACGTTGACGCCGGCGGCCTTGGCGAGCTTTTTCGATTCGATCTTGTCCCCCATCGCCGCGATCGCGTTCGGCGGCGGGCCGACGAAAGCGATGCCCGCCTCGGCGCAGGCCTTGGCGAAGCTTTCGCGCTCGGAGAGGAAGCCATAGCCGGGGTGGATGCAATCGGCGCCCGTCTCCTTCGCCGCGAGCAGGATGAGTTCGGCCTTGAGATAGCTCTCGGCCGCCGGCGCCGGCCCCAGCCGGACGCTTTCATCCGCCATCAACACATGGGGGCTGCGCGCATCGGCGTCCGAATAGACCGCGACGGTCTTGAGGCCCATGCGCCGTGCGGTGCGGATGACCCGGCAAGCGATTTCGCCGCGATTGGCGATGAGGATTTTGGTGAACATTTATCTCTTCCAACGACGAAGGGTGAGCCACGCGACGACAGTCCAGATCGCAAGCGTCGGTAGCAGCGCTTGAAGGAAAAACACACGGGGCAAAACCGCTTCGCAAGGCTCGGGACTCACGTCGTCCGCGCAGCCCCGAAAGCTCAGGAGATGAATCGAGACCCAGATGAGGAAAAGATAACCGATGGACGCCATGGTCCATAGCGTGAGAATAGCGGTTGTAAGCAATCGCCAAAATTTCGGCTTCATAAGGCTCGCGTGACGCCGGTCTCGGCGAAATCATTCCCCTTGAACAGCAACGGCTCGCCGCGCTCGATCGCCAGCGCGTAAGCGAAGCAATCGCCATAGTTGAGCTGCGCGGGGTGGCCGCTGCCCTTGCCGAAATCGCGATAGGCCTGGCGGGCGATGCGGGCTTGCTCGGGCGTCACCGGCTCGATCGTAATGCGTAGGCGGCCGATAAGTGCGTCGAGATTGGCACTCGCTCGGCTATCCTTTTCCCGATCGATTACGATCCCGCACTCAAGATAGCTGCCGGCGGACATTTTGACGTCGGTGCGTTTACTCAAGAGCCGGAGAAACCTGGTCGCTTCCGGTTCCAACTGCAGCATGGCGACCATGGCGGACGTGTCGACGATCATGCGGGTAATCCGTAATCGTCATAGAGGAGATCGCCATGAGCTAGCGAAAGTTGGGTACCGGACAGGCGCGGTGCAGTATCGCGGCATATCTCAAGCGCGTCCAGATAAATGCTTTCGCTCTCGCGAGCTCGTTTCCACGCGCGCAGAGCTTGCAAGACCACGTCGGTCAAGCTGATGCCTTCTGCCGCCGCAAGTTCAGCGGCAAGCTCGACCGCTTCGGCATTCTTAATGTTCATTTGGGCAGCCATGCGTTCTACCTGTCGCAACAAGAATGGTAGAATAGGCTAGATCGAGCCTAGCCGCAAGCGGCGGCCCGCATCGGCTCCGCGCCTTCCAGCGCCCGCAAGCCCAGCTTGGCGAACAGCGCGGCGTCGGCGCCGTCGCCGCGATTGCCCGTCGTCAGCAGCTTGTCGCCGGTGAAGATCGAGTTCGCGCCCGCCAGGAAGCACAGGGCCTGGGTCGCCTCCGACATCGACTCGCGCCCCGCCGACAGCCGCACCATGCTCATCGGCATGGTGATCCGCGCGACCGCGACCGTGCGGACGAACTCGATATCGTCGATCTTCGCCATCGGCGTGCCCGCGAGCATGTCCCCCAAGGGCGTGCCCGGCACCGGCACCAAAGCGTTCACCGGCACGCTTTCGGGGTGGCGCGGCTGGGTCGCGAGCGCGTGGATGAAGCCGACGCGATCGGCGCGCGTCTCGCCCAGGCCGACGATGCCGCCGCAGCACAGGTTGATCCCCGCCGCGCGGACATGCGCGAGCGTCTCCAGCCGGTCCTCGAAGCTGCGGGTCGTCGCGACACGCGCATAATGTTCGGGCGAGGTATCGATATTGTGGTTGTAATAATCGAGCCCCGCCGCCTTCAGCCGCGCCGCTTGCTCGGGCGCGAGCATGCCCAAGGTCATGCAGGTTTCGAGGCCCATCGCCTTCACGCCCTCGACCATCGCGCACACCGCGTCCATGTCGCGCGGCTTGGGATTGCGCCAGGCGGCGCCCATGCAGAAACGCTGTGATCCTGCCGCCTTGGCCTCGGCGGCGGCGGCGAGCACGGCGTCCACGTCCATCAGCTTTTCGGCCTTGAGGCCGGTGTCGTGATGCGCGGATTGACTGCAATAGCCGCAATCCTCGGGGCAGCCGCCGGTTTTGATCGAGAGCAGCGTGCAAAGCTGCACCTCGCCCGCCGCGTGATGCGCGCGGTGGATTTCGGCCGCGCGGAAGACGAGCTCGGTGAAGGGCAGGTCGAACAAGGCGGCGATTTCGGCGCGGGTCCAATCGGTACGGATCATTGCAAAGCCCTAAACCAAGAAGCGAGAAAAGCCCCAGTCCCGAGCGCGATCAGCGCCTGGGCGAGGAAAATGTTGAACCGCGGACGGGCCGGCAAGGCGCGACCGCCGAGCCGCGCGCGGACCACGGAATAAGCGGTCGACATGGCGAACGCACCCCCCACCGCGATCAGGCCGATCACCAGGGCGAGCGTGCGCGCGGGCGGCTTCACCGCCGCGCCGCTCGTCAGCGTGACGACGCCGCCCAAGATCACCAGCGCGAGCGAGCTGAGATATTTGGCGAAATCATAGAGCAGCACGCCGGTGTCGCGCTCATCGGGCTTGGCGCCCTCGGTCGCCTCGTCGCTCATGCGGCCGCGTCGGCCTCGACCGGCGGCATATTGTGGCCTAGCAGGCGCAGCACTTCGCCCGCCGCCGCGATCAAATTGGTGCCCGGGCCGAAAATCGCCTGCACCCCGGCTTCGCGCAGAAACTCATAATCCTGCGGCGGGATCACCCCGCCCGCGACCACCTTGATATCGGCGCGGCCCGCCGCTTGAAGTTCGGCGATCAGCTCGGGGATCAGCGTCTTGTGCCCGGCGGCGAGCGACGAGGCGCCGACGACGTCGACGTCCTTCGCGATCGCGAGCGCGGCGGCTTCCTGCGGGGTTTGGAAAAGCGGCCCGGCGACCACCTCGAACCCCAGATCGCCGAACATGCTCGACACCAAATTGGCGCCACGATCATGCCCGTCCTGCCCCATTTTGGCGACGAACAGCCGGGGTTTGCGCCCCAGCCGCCGCTCGGTCGCCGCGACCCCGCGCAGCAGCGCGTCCCAGCGTTCGTCGTCGCCATATGCGCCGCCATAGATGCCGGAGACCGGCGTCGGGCGGGTGGCATAGCGGCCGAACACGTCCTCCAGCGCGGCACTGATCTCGCCGAGCGTCGCGCGCGCGCGGGCGGCCTCGACCGCGAGGGCGAGGAGGTTAGATCCTCCCCGAGCTTGCTCGGGGAGGGGGACCGCTCGCGAAGCGAGTGGTGGAGGGGCGATCGCGACACCGCCGGCTGCGCCGTCGGCCCCTCCACCAGCCTGCGGCTGGTCCCCCTCCCCAAGCGAAGCTTGGGGAGGTTCTGTCCGAGCCCCCACCCGCAACGCCTCGAGCGCCGCCTGGCACTTCGCCTCGTCGCGCGCGGCCTTCACCGCCTTGATCCGCGCGATCTGCGCCTCGCGCACCGCGTGATTGTCGACGTCCAAAATGTCGATCGGCGCGTCTTCGGCGGGGCGATATTTGTTCACCCCCACGATCACTTCCTCGCCGCGATCGATCCGCGCGGCCTTGGCGGCCGCCGCCTCCTCGATCATCGCCTTGGGCCAGCCGGCGGCGACCGCTTGCGCCATGCCGCCCTCGGCCGCGATCCGTTCAATCAGCGCCCCGGCGCGCGTCACCAATTCCTCGGTCAGCGCCTCGACATAATAGCTGCCGCCGAGCGGATCGACGACCTTGGTGATCCCGGTCTCCTCGGCGAGCACGATCTGGGTGTTGCGCGCGATCCGCGCCGAGAAATCGGTGGGCAGCGCGATCGCCTCGTCGAGCGCGTTGGTGTGGAGCGACTGGGTGCCGCCCAGCACCGCCGCCAGCGCCTCCAGCGTGGTGCGGATGACGTTGTTGTACGGATCGCTTTCCTGGAGCGACACACCCGAGGTCTGGCAGTGCGTGCGCAGCATCTTCGAGCGATCGTCCTTCGCGCCGAGCCCGTCCATCACCCGCCACCAGAGCGTGCGCGCGGCGCGCAGCTTGGCGACTTCCATGAAGAAATTCATGCCGATGCCGAAGAAGAACGACAGGCGGCCGGCGAATTTATCGATATCGAGTCCGCGCGCCAGGGCGTGTTTCACATATTCGGCGCCATCGGCGATGGTGAAGGCCAGTTCCTGCACCGCCGTCGCCCCGGCCTCGTGCATGTGATAGCCCGAGATCGAGATCGAATTGAACTTGGGCATGTGCGCCGAGGTATAGTCGATGATGTCCGCGACGATCCGCATCGATGGCTCGGGCGGATAGATATAGGTGTTGCGGACCATGAACTCCTTGAGGATGTCGTTCTGGATCGTGCCGTCGAGCTTGGCCTGGGGCACGCCTTGCTCTTCGGCGGCGACGATGAAGAAAGCGAGCACCGGGATCACCGCGCCGTTCATCGTCATCGAGACCGACATTTGATCAAGCGGGATGCCGTCGAACAGGATCTTCATATCCTCGACGGTGTCGATCGCGACGCCGGCCTTGCCGACGTCGCCCACCACGCGCGGATGATCGCTATCATAGCCGCGATGCGTCGCCAGATCGAAAGCGACCGACAGGCCCTTTTGCCCCGCCGCCAGATTGCGGCGGTAAAAGGCGTTCGATTCCTCGGCGGTCGAAAAGCCCGCATATTGGCGGATCGTCCAGGGGCGCCCGGTATACATCGTCGCGCGCACGCCGCGGGTGAAGGGCGCGAAGCCAGGGAGCCCGGGGTCGCCCGCGTCCTCGCTCGTGTAGAGCGGTTTGACGGCGATGCCCTCGGGCGTGGTCCAGCCGAGGTCCGCCCCCTTCACTTCGCGGGCGGCGAGCGCTTCCCAATCGGCGCGCGTGGGTTTGGCGGGGCTGCTCATGGCGTTTCCCTAGCGGCTTTGGCGGCAAAGGGAAGATTGTGGTTGAGGGTGGTGACGTGGTCGTGCTCGGGGGTGTGCTTCTTTGGTGCCCACCCGGGCGCATCGGGCATCGTGTTGGACGCGGGGGAGACGCTGGAGAAGGCCGGGCAGCGGATGAGCGTTTGCATTGATCCGACGGGCGCGATCAAGCCTCGAGCCTCGATGGCGCGCGCCAACGCTTACCCGCGATACGCGACCCACCACATCAGCGCCGCGACCCCCGACCCGATCAGCGCGAAGCCCAGGCTGGTCGCGGCGGCGCTCAGCCAGCGCATTCCCCAGGTCGCGGCATCGGCGGGCGGCGCGGCGCCGAGGCCGAAGCCATGCGTCTGCCCGCCGAGCAACAGCACGAAGCCGAGCAGCGCGCCCAGCGCCATCGCCGTCGCCAACCCACGCCGCCCCGCCAGGTGCAGCACCAGCCACAGCGGCGCGGCGAGCGCGGTGAGCCCGGCGGCGGAGACCAGGCCGCCGATCAGCACGATCCCCAGGATCGCCGCCGGCCCCGCCCCGCCGAGCGCGGCGAACAGCCCCCAAATGAGCCCGCTCACCGCCCCGCCGACCCCGAGCGCCGCGCCCGCGCGCGCCAGCGTGGTTTCGCTTCGCCTGTCCATAATCCCTCCCCCGCCACGCGATAGCAGCGGGCCCGCCAAGCTCAAGCACTTGCCGCCCGCGCGCGCGCGGCGCAAAACGCGCCATGCTCGCCGACGCGCCGCCCGCGCCCGCCGCCATCGTCGCTTTCGAAGGGGAGCGCCTCACGCGCGCGCGTGCCTGGGGCGTCGCCGATCGCCGCACCGGGCGCGCGACGCGCGCGCGCGACCCGGTGCGCGTCGCCTCGATCTCGAAGCTCGCGGTGGCGCTCGGCGTGATGCGGCTGGTCGAGGCGGGCAAGCTCGATCTCGACGCCGATGTCGCGACCTATCTCGGCTGGCGGCCGCGCAACCCTGCATTCCCCGAACGCGCGGTGACGCTGCGCCAATTGCTCTCGCACACCTCGGGCGTGCGCGACGCCGCCGGCTATGTGCTGCCGCTCGATGCCGATTTGGAAGCGCAGATGGCGCATCCGGCGGCGTGGGACGCGACGCATGGCGCCGGCTATTTCGCTTATGCCAATCTCAATTTCGCGCTGATCGCCGCCGCGATGGAAGGCGCGACGGGCGAGCGGTTCGATCGGCTGATGGCGCGGCTGGTGTTCCGCCCGCTGCGGATCGACGCGTGTTTCAACTGGACGAGCTGTTCGCCGGCGAAGATCGCCCGCGCGGTCGTGCTTTACCGCGCCAACGGCAGCGTCGCGCGCGACGATGACGCGGGGCGCGGCTGCCCGGGCACGCCGGCGCGCGATGGGCTTTGCGACCTCGCGCGCTATCGGCTCGCGCGCAACGGCGCGTTCTTCTCGCCCCAGGGCGGGATGCGGATCGACATGGTGGCGCTCGCCAAGCTCGGCCAGGCGCTGATCCGCCCGGGCTTGCTCGGCCGCGCGAGCCTCGCCGCGATCACCCGCCCCGCCTGGCGGTTCGACGGGGCCAATGGCGAGACCGAGGGCGGGCTTTACTGCGGCTATGGCCTAGGGGTGATGCTGCTCGCGCTCCCCGGGCGGCCGGCGGCGTGCGCCGACGATCCCTTTGGCGCCGGTCGCCCGCGCATCGGCCATGCCGGCGAGGCTTATGGCCTGCGTTCGGGGCTTTGGGTCGATCCGGCGACGCGGCGGGGCGTGGCCTTTTACGTGACGGCCGTCGCCGACGACGCGCCCAAGGGCCGCTCGGCCTTCACCCAGGCCGAAGAGGCGATGATCGCGTGGGACGCGCATGAATCCTCCCCGTGAACGGGGAGGATTGTTAGCCTTCACGCCAGCAACTTCTCCCGCGCGATCTTCTCGCGCCACACGAGCGGCGCGAGTTGGTGGACGTTGTTCCCCTCGGCGTCGACCGCGACCGTCACCGGGAAATCGCGCACTTCGAACTCGTAGATCGCCTCCATGCCCAGGTCCTCGAAGCCCACGACGCGCGAGCCCTTGATCGCGCGCGCGACGAGATAGGCAGCGCCACCCACCGCCATCAGATAAGCGCTCTGGTGATCGCGGATCGCCTCGACCGCCTGGGGGCCGCGCTCGGCCTTGCCGACCATCGCGAGCAGGCCTTGCTCGAGCATCATCCGGGTGAATTTGTCCATCCGCGTCGCGGTGGTCGGCCCCGCCGGACCCACGACTTCCTCGCCCACCGGATCGACCGGGCCGACATAGTAAATCACCCGGCCCCGGAACTCGACCGGCAGCGGTTCGCCGCGCTCGAGCATGTTCTTGATCCGCTTGTGCGCCGCGTCGCGCCCGGTGAGCATCTTGCCGCTCAGCAGCAGCCGGTCGCCCTGTTTCCAGCCGCGCACCACTTCCGGCGTCAGCGTATCGAGATCGACGCGCTTGGCGGCGGCGTCGGGCTGCCAATCGACTTGCGGCCATTCCTCGAGCTTGGGCGCCTCCAGATAGACCGGCCCCGAGCCGTCGAGCGTGAAATGGGCGTGGCGGGTCGCGGCGCAATTGGGGATCATCGCGACCGGCTTCGACGCCGCATGCGTCGGCCAATCGAGGATCTTCACGTCGAGGATGGTCGACAAGCCCCCCAGCCCCTGCGCGCCGATACCGAGCGCGTTCACCTTGTCGAACAGTTCGATCCGCAGCGCCTCGATGTCGTTGGCCGGCCCGCGCGCCTTCAGCTGCGCCATGTCGATCGCGCCCATCAGGCTTTGCTTCGCGAGCAGCATCGCTTTTTCGGCCGTGCCGCCGATGCCGATGCCGAGCATCCCCGGCGGGCACCAGCCCGCGCCCATTTGCGGCACCATCTCCAGCACCCAGTCGACGATCGAATCGCTGGGGTTCATCATCTTGAACTTGCTCTTGTTTTCGCTGCCGCCGCCCTTGGCCGCGACATCGACCGAGACGGTCGCGCCGGGCACCATTTCGACGTGGAGCACCGACGGCGTATTGTCGCGGGTGTTGCGCCGGGTGAAAGCGGGATCGGCGAGGATCGAGGCCCGCAGCTTGTTCTCGGGGTGGAGATAGGCGCGGCGCACGCCCTCGTCGATCACCTCCTGCAGGCTCAGCTCGCCCTCCAGCCGGCAGTCCTGCCCCCAGCGCACGAAGACGGTGACGATGCCGGTATCCTGGCAGATCGGCCGGTGCCCCTCGGCGCACATCCGCGAATTGGTGAGGATCTGCGCGATCGCGTCCTTGGCCGCCGGGCTTCGTTCGGCCTCGTACGCGTCGCCGAGCGCGCGGATATAATCCATCGGGTGGAAATAGCTGATGAATTGCAGCGCGTCGGCGACGCTCTCGATCAAATCGGCGGCGCGGATGGTGACGGTCATTGGGGGCCTCGTTGCGATGCTCGCCGCGCTCCCTAGAGCGATTTCGCGGCAAGGGGAATTGCCGCGCGCGAGGCGTTCAACCGAGCCCCGCGCCGCAGCGAATTCTTAAGTAACCACCGTTAAGGTGAGGGCCACCCCAAAGATAAGAGCAAGATGCCGCCCGATCCCGCCTCCCCCCAATCGCAACGCTCGCTGCTGGAGGCGCTGGGCCTGGTCACCGGGCCGGATCGGCACGACGCGCTCGATTTCGCGCCGGCGGTGCGCCAAACCGCGACCGCCTGGCCGCTCGCGCTGATCACCCAATTGAGCTTCGCCGCGCTGCTCTGCTTCGCTCGCGTGGGGCCGCTCGCGCTCGATCTGCCGCTGCTGCTCGCGGGCGCGCTCGCCGCGACGGGCGGGGCGGCGCTCGTCCTGCTCCGCCTGCCGTTGCCGCCGCGCGCCCAGATTCGCCTCGCGACGCTCTACGCCGCGCTGCTCGGCGGGGTGCTGACCGCGATGCTCTGGGGGGCGAGCCAGCCCGCCCCCGGCGGCTTTGCGACCGCCTGCGTGATCGCCGGGATCGGCGCGCTCGGCGCGACCGCGATCGCGCTCCATCTGCTGCGCGCGGCGCTGTTCGCGCAAGGACTGGGCGTGGTGATCGCGCTCGCGCTGCTCGGCGGAATCGGGCGCCCCTTCGCGATCGGGCTCGCTTTCCTCACCTGCCTCGCGGTCGCGACGGCGCGCCTCGCCTGGCATGATCTGCGCCGCAATCACGAGGATCGCCGCGAAATCCGCAGCGGCCGGCTCGCGATTCGGCTGGTGCGCGAGTTCGAAACCCAGGGCACCGGCTGGTTCTGGCAAACCGATCGCGACGGCAATCTCGTCTATCTCACCGAAAAAGTCGCCGAGGCGGTGGCGGGCGGCGGCGAGGGCGCGCTCGGCAAGCCGCTCAACGCGGTGTTCCAGATGGACAGCGCCGCGCCCGGCACCGAGCGGACGCTGAGCTTCCACCTGTCGTCGCGCACGGGCTTTTCGGATTATACGGTGCGCCCGGCGGTGAAAGGGCTCAACGATCGCTGGTGGTCGATCTCGGGCCGCCCGGTGATCGACGAGGCCGGGCGCTTCCACGGCTTCATCGGCTCGGGCGCGGACTTGACCGAAAAGCGCCGCGCCGAGGCCGAGATCACCCGGCTCGCGCTGTTCGACGGGCTGACCGGGCTCGCCAATCGCCAGCGGATGCGCGCCTCGCTCGACCAGACGCTCAACCAGCCCGCGACCGCGCCTTATCGCCCGACGACCCTGTTCCTGCTCGATCTCGATCGCTTCAAGGCGGTGAACGACACCATGGGGCACCAGGTGGGCGACGATCTGCTCAAGCAGGTCGCGCAGCGGCTGTTGCGCGCGGTGGGCGACGCGGGGCTGGTCGGACGGCTGGGCGGCGATGAATTTCAAGTGATCCTGCCCGGCGAGAATGACGTCGAGCGGCTATCCGAACTCGCGCGCGACGTCATCGCCGCGCTCTCGCAACCCTATTCGATCGCGGGCCAAGCGATCACCATCGGCTGTTCGATCGGCGTCGCGATCGCCCCGGGCGACGGGCGCGACAGCGAGACCTTGGTGCGCAACGCCGATCTCGCGCTCTATGCCGCCAAGGCCGATGGCCGCGGCGTCCACCGTTTCTACCGCGAGGAGCTGCTCCAGGGCGCGCAAAGCCGCAAGCAGCTCGAGGACGATCTGCGCCACGCGCTGGTGAAGAACGAGCTCTATCTCGCCTATCAGCCGGTGGTGTGCACCGAAAGCGCGAAGCTGGTGGGGTTCGAGGCGCTGCTGCGCTGGGATCATCCGCAGCGCGGCGCGATCAGCCCGGCGGCGTTCATCCCGGTCGCCGAGGAATGCGGGCTGATCGAGCCGATCGGCGAATGGGTGCTGCGCACCGCTTGTCTCGAGGCGGCGAATTGGCCGGCGGAAGTGCGCGTCGGCGTCAACGTTTCGCCGATCCAATTCGCCAATCGTCAGCTGCCCTCGATCGTGGCCAACGCGATCGCCAAGGCCGGGATCGCGCCGCACCGGCTCGAGCTGGAGATCACCGAAAGCGTTTTCCTGGGTGACGGCGCGCAGACCGATGCGATGTTCAAGGCGCTCAAAGGGCTCGGCGTGCGGCTCGCGCTCGATGATTTCGGTACCGGCTATTCCTCGCTCGGCTATTTGAAATCGGCGCCGTTCGACAAGATCAAGATCGACCAGGGCTTCGTGCGCGGCGCGGCGATCACCGGCAATCGCAACGCCGCGATCGTGCGCGCGATCGTCGCGCTCGCCGGCTCGCTCGGCATGGAGACGACCGCCGAAGGGGTGGAGACGCAGGACGAGATCGAGCTGATCCGCATGCTGGGGTGCAGCCATATCCAGGGCTATGTTTACGGCAAGCCCCAGCGCGCCGCGCAGATCGGCGACTTGCTGCGCGAGGGCGGCGGCTTCGCCAAGCCGCTCGGCTTCCGGATGAGCCGCGCGCCGCGCACCGCGATCATGCGCCAGGCGGTGGTCGAGATCGGCGGCGCGCGCGGCGAGGTGCGGCTGCGCAACATCTCGCCTTATGGCGCGCTGCTCGACGGGCTCGCCTTCAACCGCGACCCCTCGGGCACCGGGCTGCTGCTCGAAGTGATCGACGGCGAGCCAATCGCGGCGACGATCCGCTGGGCGAACGACGGCAAATGCGGCGTCGAATTCGCCGAGCGCTTCGATCTGGAGCGGCTGAACGCCGAGCCGCCGCGGCTCCGCAAGGCGGGCTAGAGCTTTTTGCGATCACACCGAACCAAGGGTTCGACGGAGAAAGCTCCTCCCCTGTAAGGGGAGGAGCGAACCGGTTCGCTCGCAAACAGCTCTAGCCGGCCGGGCCGCGCCCGGCGCGCGGCATTGTGTGTGTCATGAATTCGTCCACAAGATTTTGGGGACGCGCGCCACTTCGCCGAAAAATTTTTTGTTCCATCCCCGTTCACTTGCATTTCCGGAAAGCCGCGCGGTCCCGCGCGTCGCGCCGTCCGATCGCGCCGCGACCCCGTTCGGCGCGCCGACGAACCGAGTCTTCCCAGCGGTGAGCCGAGTCCCTAATCTGTCATCAACGCTCTTGCCTTTGGGACCCGATTGGCCACAAAATATAGTGGTTGGTTCAGGGGGCTGACCCAAATGCTGGTATTCCGGCGGCGCGATCCCATGTCGTGCCGGACGCTCCCGCTTGGCCAAGAGAAGGCGATGGACACTTTTTGTTCTCATCGCCAAGGAACATGGTAGGATTGCGATCGGGGCTCCCCCGAGTCGCCTGTGGCAGGAAGACGAGCGATGGATTTTCGGGATGACGAAGCGATCATGACCAGCGACACCGCCCTTGCCGCCGACACCAAGTCGACGCCCGCCCCCGCCGCGCGCCAGGCCGCCGCGCCCAAGGCTCCCGCGCCCAAAGCGGCCACGCCCGACACCAAGCATGTCGCGCCGCGCCCCTATGCGCTCGAGGTCGATCATGGCCGCGACGCGCTGCTCACCGAATTCGGCAAGGAAACGCTCAAGGACCGTTATCTCCTGCCCGGCGAGAGCTTTCAGGATCTGTTCGTCCGCGTCGCCTCGGCCTTTGCCGATGACGCGGCGCACGCCCAGCGGCTCTACGACTATATCTCGAAGCTGTGGTTCATGCCGGCGACGCCGGTGCTCTCGAACGGCGGCACCGGGCGTGGCTTGCCGATTTCCTGCTATCTCAATTCGGTGCCCGATAGCCTCGACGGCATCGTCTCGACCTGGAACGAGAATGTGTGGCTCGCCTCGCGCGGCGGCGGGATCGGCACCTATTGGGGCAATGTGCGCGGCATCGGCGAGCCGGTGGGGCTCAACGGCAAGACCAGCGGCATCATCCCCTTCGTGCGGGTGATGGACTCGCTCACGCTCGCGATTTCGCAGGGGTCGCTGCGGCGCGGCTCGGCGGCCTGCTATCTCGATATTTCGCACCCCGAGATCGAGGAATTCCTCGAAATCCGCAAACCCTCGGGCGATTTCAACCGCAAGGCGCTCAATCTGCACCACGGCGTGCTGATCCCCGACGCGTTCATGGAAGCCGTGCGCGACGGGCGCGAGTGGGCGCTCGTCAGCCCCAAGGACGGCTCGGTGCGCGGCAAGGTCGACGCGCGCACCTTGTTCCAGAAACTCGTCGAAACCCGGCTCGCGACCGGGGAACCCTATATCATCTTCGCCGATCACGTGAACAAGGCGATGCCCAAGCACCACCGCGAATTGGGGCTGAAGGTGTCGACCTCGAACCTGTGTTCGGAAATCACGCTGCCGACGGGGCGCGACCATCTCGGCAATGATCGCACGGCGGTGTGCTGCCTCTCGTCGTTGAACCTCGAGACCTGGGACGAATGGCAGGGCGACAAATGCTTCATCGAGGACGTGATGCGCTTCCTCGACAATGTGCTGCAGGATTATATCGATCGCGCCGAGCCGGGCATGGCGCGCGCGGCCTATTCGGCGGCGCGCGAGCGCTCGGTGGGCCTGGGGGTGATGGGCTATCACAGCTTCCTCCAGGCGCGCGGGCTGCCCTTCGAAGGCGCGATGGCGAAGCAGTGGAATTTGCGCATCTTCCGCCACATCCGCGAGCAGGTCGACCAGGCCTCGATGCAACTCGCGGTCGAGCGCGGCCCCTGCCCCGATGCCGCCGACATGGGGGTGATGGAGCGGTTCAGCTGCAAAATGGCGATCGCGCCGACCGCCTCGATCAGCATCATCTGCGGCGGCACCAGCGCGTGTATCGAGCCGATCCCGGCGAACATCTATACCCACAAGACGCTCTCGGGCAGCTTCGTCGTGCGCAATCCCTATTTGGAGAAATTGCTGAGCGACAAGGCGAAGAACAGCGAAGGCGTATGGAGCTCGATCCTGGAGCGCGGCGGATCGGTGCAGCATCTCGATTTCTTGAGCCCGGAAGAAAAGGACGTATTCAAGACGAGCTTCGAGATCGACCAGCGCTGGCTGATCGAACTCGCCGCCGATCGCACGCCCTATATCGATCAGTCGCAGTCGCTGAACTTGTTCATCCCGGCGGACGTCGAGAAATGGGATCTGCTGATGCTCCATTTCCGCGCCTGGGAGCTGGGGGTGAAATCGCTTTATTATCTGCGCTCGAAATCGATCCAGCGCGCGAGCTTCGCGGGCGGGGTGGAGGCGGACAATACGCCCGAGCTCAAGAAGATCGAGCTGCCGAACACGGATTATGACGAGTGTTTGGCGTGTCAGTGAGGCGCGGGCGGCTTGGCCGTGCCCCGGCACGGCCAAGACTCGCCCCGGCGGGCAGCGAGGCCGCGCTGCGGTCTCGTCTGACGGCGGGGCGGCGTTCGGCTCATCGAGCAAACAGTGCAAACAATATCGTCGCCCCGTGCTTGACACGGGGCTTGGCTGCTTCTGCCGTCGCAAGGCAGCCGAGCCCCGGCTCGGGGGCCGGGGCGACGATAGCTTGGGCTTCCGACGTGATCCCCATGGACCCCCACGCCCCGTCGCGCGCTTCATCCCCGGCGCTTTCGCCGATGGGAGATGCGTGATGACCAAGCCCGCCCGTTTCGCTCTAGTCCTGCTGCTCGCCGCCACCGTCGCCGCTTGCGCGCGCGCGGTGCCGGGAACGGTGCAGCCCGGCGCGCCCGGCTTCGTGAGCGGGCTGTGGCACGGCTTCATTTTCCCGGTCGCCTGGGTGCTCTCGCTCTTCCTGCCGGGGGTCGCGGTCTATGCGGTGCCCAATGCGGGCGGCTGGTATGATTTCGGCTATTTCCTGGGAATCGTGTTCCTGGGCGTCGGCGCGCGCGGGGGTACCCGCGTGGTCTATCGCACCCGCACCCGCGTGGTGCGGGGGTGAGGCGGATGGACGCCGCGATCATGGCGCTCGTCGCCCTCGCCGCCGGTGGCGCCGCCGGCTATACTTTCACGCGCCCGGCGGCGGACGAGCCGGCGGTCTATCGCCGCCGCATCGCCGGCACGATGCTCGCCGCCGGCGCGGTGGTGCTGGCCTTTTATGCGTACACTTTGTGGAGCTGGGGGGCGGGACAGTGAGCGGCATCCGGCAAAGCCACGCTCTTCCGAATTGGGCAAACGCACTAATTTTCGGCGTCTTCGCGATTTCGGGATCGTGGTTGCTCCTGGATTTCACAGCATCTTTTACCCAGATAAAATGGATTCCTCCCGGGTCGACGTTAATTGCGCCGATCGCGATGATCTCGATGAGTTCGCTCTATATTTTCAGAGTTCCCCCGTGGCATTCTGAACGTCAATACCCGTCAAGGAAGCTTTGGTATCTTATTGCCGCCGTCAACCTCGTAGTCTTCCTGTTGGAAGCAATCAAGCTCGCTACAAGGAACTAGCCAATGTCCCTCCTCTCGGCCCGCAAAACGTACAAGCCCTTCGAATATCCCTGGGCCTATGATTTCTGGAAGCGCCAGCAACAGATCCATTGGATGCCCGAGGAAGTGCCACTCGGCGAGGATTGCCGCGACTGGGCGCAGAAACTCTCGGCGCATGAGCGCAACCTGCTCACGCAGATCTTCCGCTTCTTCACCCAGGCCGATGTCGAGGTGCAGGATTGCTACCACGACAAATATGGCCGGGTGTTCAAGCCGACCGAGATCAAGATGATGCTCACCGCCTTCAGCAATATGGAGACGGTGCATATCGCGGCCTATTCGCACCTGCTCGACACGATCGGCATGCCCGAAACCGAATATTCGGCCTTTCTCGATTATGCCGAAATGAAGGACAAGCACGATTATCTGCAGCAATTCGGCGTCGATAGCGATGAAGACATCGCCAAGACGCTGGCGATGTTCGGCGGCTTCACCGAAGGGCTGCAGCTGTTCGCGAGCTTCGCGATGCTGATGAATTTCCCGCGCTTCAACAAGATGAAGGGCATGGGGCAGATCGTCTCCTGGTCGGTGCGCGACGAGAGCTTGCATTGCGAGGGCATCGTCCGCCTGTTCCACGAATTCGTCCGCGAGCGCGATTGCCTCACCAAGGCGGTGAAGGACGATATCGCCGATGTCTGCCAGACGACGGTGCGACTGGAAGACGCGTTCATCGATCTCGCCTTCGAGCAAGGCCCGGTTACGGGGATGACGCCCAAGGAAATCAAGAAATACATCCGCTACATCGCCGATTGGCGCCTCGGCCAATTGGGGCTGAAGCCGATCTATATGATCGACGAGCACCCGCTGCCCTGGCTCGCGCCGCTCCTCAACGGGGTCGAGCACGCCAATTTCTTCGAACAGCGCGCGACCGAATATTCGAAGGGCGCGACGCGCGGCAATTGGGGCGAAGTGTGGGACAGCTTCGACAAGCGCCAGCGCGCCAAGCTCGGCAAGGCCGAAGTCGCGAACGAGGATGCCGAGGCGGACATGTTCGCCCAGGCCGACGTCGCGGCGGAGTGAGCCGTCAACCGGGGGTGGCGCCCGCGCTACCCCCCGCCAGTAGCCCGAACTCCACCGCGTCATGCGCGCAAAAAATGCGCACCTCGGGCGCCGATCGCGACAGCGCGCGCAGCTTGGCCTGGTTGGCGAGCCGCGCCGCGCGATCGACCTCCATCAGCCGCTGATAGCCGGCGAGCCCCGGCGGGCAGACCGGCGTCTCCAGCCCCACCTCACCACGGAAGAAATAGGCGTCGCCCGCATGGAGCAGCCAGCCGGCACCATCGCGCACCGCGACGCCGCTATGCCCCCAAGTGTGGCCCGATAGCGGCACGAGCAGAATCTCGGGCGGCAGGCCGTGCAGATCGCGCACCGCGTCGAATCCGTGCCACGCCTCGCCGCCGCCCATCGGATAGAGATGCCAATCGGCGACACCGTCCCATTGCGCGGGCCGATAGCGCCGCGCGCCGACGAACGCCCCACCACGCCCGGCATCGGCGACTTCCTTCTCGCGCGCGGTGACATGCACCGCCGCGTTCGGAAAATCCTCGAGCCCGCCGGCATGATCGAAATCGAGATGAGTGACGACGATATGGCGCACCTCGGCCGGATCGAAACCGAGCGCGCGGATTTGCGCGACCGCCGTCTCGCCCTCGCGCAAGCGCGGGCGGTTGAGTTGGAGGAAGAATTCGGCGAGCCGCGCGCGCGGCGCCGCCACGTCTTGCCGGCCGAAACCGGTATCGACCAGCACCAGCCCGGCATCGGTTTCGATCAACAGGCAATGGCAGACGAGATGGGCGTGAAGCCCGTCGCGCGTCCCGTCGAACGCGCGGCCGCCGATCGGGCAGCAGGTGCCGCAGTTGAGATGATGGACGCGCATCGTCATGCCACCGTGATGTCGGCGGCGCTGGGCGTGGGCGGCGGGGCGAGCCGCTTGGCGTTGGCGGCGTCGATCGCTTTTTGATCGCCCGCGTTTTTGAGCCATAGCAGTGCGGCGCCGCCCGCGAACAGGGCCGCCCAGCCAAAATGGCGCGCTTTCATCGGATCATCCTATCGGCGCGGGAAGCGCGTCCGTCTCCAACGAGGGAGCCGGGCGTAGGTTGCCGCGTAAGCGCTTTTCGGCGCCACTCGATCGCCGCCCGCGCTAGAGCGGTTTCCGATCCGATTGCATCGGATCGCCGCTCTAGATCTTTGATTTACCGCGATTTCCGAGTCGGCAGGTGATTCCACCTGCCTGGAAATCGCTCTATTCCTTCGGCGGCCGCCCCCGGCGCGCCGCCTCGGGCGGGGCGAGCTTCACCCCGCGCCGCGCCAAGGCCTCGCGCAGCAGCAATTCGATCTGGGCGTTGACGCTACGCAGCTCGGCCGCCGCGCTACGCTCGATCGCGGCGTGGAGCGCGGGATCGAGCCGCAGCGGAAAGGCTTTCTTCGCCCCGCTCACGGATCAGTAGAGCGAGCCGGCGTTGACCACGGGCTGGGTGTCGCGCTCGCCGCACAGCACGACCATCAGGTTCGAGACCATCGCCGCGCGCCGCTCGTCGTCGAGCTCGACCACCTTGCTCTCGGCGAGCGCGGCGAGCGCCATTTGCACCATGCCGACCGCGCCCTCGACCAAGGTCTGGCGCGCGGCGACCACCGCCTGCGCCTGTTGGCGGCGCAGCATCGCGCCCGCGATCTCCTGCGCATAGGCCAAATGGGTGAAGCCGCATTCGTCGACGCTGACGCCCGCGACCGCGAGCCGCTTCATCAGCTCGTCGCGCAACTCGGCGCCGATTTGATCGTGATTGCCGCGCAGCGTGACTTCCTGATGCTCGAAATCGTCATAAGGATAGCGCGCGCCGATCGCGCGCACCGCCGCCTCGATCTGAACGATGACGAAGGCCTTATAATCATCGATATCGAACAAGGCCTGGGCGGTATCGGTGACGCGCCAAACGACTTGCGTGGCGATCTCGATCGGGTTGCCGCGCAGATCGTTCACTTTCAGCCGCTCGGAAATCACGTTGTTCGCGCGCAGGCTGATCTTCTTCTTGCCGAGCCACGGCAGCACCCAGCGCAGGCCATTGGTGCGATCGGTGCCGGCATAGGCGCCGAACAAGGTGATCGCCGCCGCTTGATTGGGCTGGAGCATGTAAAAGCCCGGCGCAATGAAGACCAAGGCGAGCGCGGCCGCCACGACGAGCGCGAGCCCGGCGCCGGGGGCGGCATCGAGCATCGACCCGCCGAAAATCGCCGCGGCGAACGCGACGAGCAGCAGCACGAGCATCAAATAGCCGCTCGAGGCGTTCGCGCGCCGCTCGCTGGTGCGGTTGAGATTGGTCGACTCGATCATCCTACCCTCCCGAAAAGACGATATCATAATTATATCGCTTCACGGGATTCGGCAAATGATTTCGGTGGCGGCATCGCCGCCTGGCGCTCACCCCCGGAACAGCCCGCCGAGCACGCCGCGCACCACTTGGCCGAGCATCCCGCCCGAGGCGCTCCGCCGCCGGCCGCCGGTGCCGAGCACTTGCTTGGCCAGCTCATTGGCCACCTGGCGGGTGATCGTGCTCGTCGCGGTGCGCGCCGCCGAGGTCGCGACCTTGTTCCACACCGAATTTTGCGCGGCGCGCGCGGCCTCCTTGGCGGCGCGGGCTTCTTCCTTGGCGCGCTGCGCGGCCGCCTTCTCGGCCTCGCCGGCGGCCTTGGCCTCGGCGGCGGCCGCTTGGGCTTCCTGGGCCTTGGCGGCGAGGATTTCCTCGGCCGAGTCGCGATCGATCAAAATGTCGTATTTGGCGCCGATCGCGTCGGTCTCGATCAGCAGGCGCCGCTCCTCGGGCGAGAGCGGCCCGTCGCGCGAGGCGGGCGGGCGGATCAGCACGCGCTCGACCGGCGAGGGCGCGCCATCGGCCATCAGCAGCGAAACGAGCGCCTCGCCGACTTTCAGCTCGGTGATCGCGCGCGCCACATCGACATCGGGATTGGGGCGAAACGTCGTCGCCGCCGCTTTCACCGCCGCCTGATCGCGCGGGGTGAAGGCGCGCAACGCGTGCTGCACGCGGTTGCCGAGTTGGCCCGCGACCTTATCGGGAATGTCGATCGGGTTTTGGGTGATGAAATAGACGCCCACGCCCTTGGAGCGGATCAGCCGCACGACTTGTTCGATCTTGTCGGTGAGCGCCTCGGGCGCATCGTCGAACAGCAGATGCGCCTCGTCGAAGAAGAAAGCGAGCTTGGGCTTGTCCGGATCGCCGACTTCGGGAAGGCTTTCGAACAATTCGCTCATCAGCCAGAGCAGAAACGTGGCGTAGAGCTTGGGCGAGGCCATCAATTTGTCGGCGGCCAGGATGTTGACGATGCCCGCGCCGCTTTCATCGACGCTCAGGAAATCGGCGAGATCGAGCGCGGGTTCACCGAAGAAATGCTCGGCCCCTTGCGCGCGCAGTTGCAGCAGCGCGCGCTGGATCGCGCCGACCGATTGCTTGCTGACATTGCCATAAGTGGTGGTGAGTTCGGCCGCGCGCTCGGCGCAATGCGCGAGCAGCGCCTGGAGATCGTCGAGATCGAGCAGCAACAGCCCGTCTTGATCGGCGACGTGGAAAGCGATCGTCAGCACGCCTTCCTGCGTCTCGTTCAGCCCCAACAGCCGCGCGAGCAGCAGCGGCCCCATCTCGGAAATGGTGGCGCGGATCGGGTGGCCCTGCTCGCCGAACAAATCCCAGAATTGCACCGGCACCGCGCGATAGGCCCAGGCCGTGTCGCCGATGTCACGCGCGCGCTCGGCGAAGGCCTGATGCGGCTTGGCCGTCGCGCTGCCGGGCATGGCGAGCCCGGCGAGATCGCCTTTCACGTCCGCCACGAAACAAGGAATGCCAGCGGCGGAAAAGCCCTCGATCAGCCCCTGCACCGTCACCGTCTTGCCGGTGCCGGTCGCGCCCGCGATCAGGCCGTGGCGATTGGCGCGCTTGAGTTCGATCGCCTGGGCGTGCGCGCCCCCGCTCGCCGCGCCGATGAACACCGTCCCGCCCATGCCCGCCTCCCTTGCTTCGGCAAGAGGATAAGCGGGCCGGGCGGGAGCGGGAAGCCTTACTTCTTCAGCCGGATCGCGACGAAGGCGCCCGGGGTGCGGCCGCGCTGGATGAACAGCAGCAACGCCTCGCGCCCTTGCGCCTTGGCCTGCGCCACCGCTTGCGCGAGCGCCGCCACCGTCGTCGTCGGCTGGCGATTGACCGAGACGATCAGATCGCCGCGCTTCAGCCCCTTTTGCGCCGCGTCGCTCGACGGATCGACCGAGGTGATCACCACGCCCTTCGCCGTCGAATCGAGCCCGAGCGCGCGCTGGATCTGCGGGGTGAGTTCGGTGACGGTGAGGCCCACCGAATTGCTCATCGCCTGATCGGTCTGGCCGCTGCCGCCATCGGGCATCGCGTTATCGTCATCGCCGACGCCCGCTTGCGCGGCGAGTTGTTCCTGGCTCGGGCGCGTGCCGGCGGTGACGTTGAGCGTCATCGGCCGCCCGTCGCGCACGATGTCGAGCCGGATCGTCTCGCCCGGCTTGGTCTGGCCGACGAGGAAGGTCAGCGATTGCTCGTTGGTGACGTCCTGGCCATTGACCTTGAGCACCACGTCGCCGACGCGCGCCCCGGCGCGCCCGGCCGGCGCATCGGGTTCGACGCTGCGCAAGATTTCGCCATGGTTCTTGGCCACGCCGAGCGCGGCGGCGAGGTCTTCGTCGATCGGCTGCGGGCCGACGCCCAAATAGCCGCGCTTGACCGATTGGCCCTTCATCAGCGTGTCGATGATCGGGCGCGCTTGTTCGGCCGGAATCGCGAAGCCGATGCCGATATTGCCGCCCGAGGGGCTCAGGATTTGCGAGTTGATGCCGATCACCTCGCCGCGCAGATCGAACATCGGGCCGCCCGAATTGCCCTGGTTGATCGAGGCATCGGTCTGGATGAAGCGATCATAAGCGCCGAGCCCGGTCGAGCGGTGGAGCGCCGAGATGATCCCCGCCGTCACCGTGGAGCCGATGCCGAAGGGATTGCCGATCGCGACGATCCAATCGCCGACGCGCGCCTTGGTCGAATCGCCGAAGCGGACGAAGGGCAGGTTCGCGCCCTGGATCTTGAGCAGCGCCAGATCCGATTCCTGGTCGCGCCCGATCAGCTTGGCGGGATATTCCTTGCCGTCGGTAAGCGTCACCGTGATCGAATCGACCGTGGCTCCCCGCGCGCCCGGCGCGACGACGTGATTGTTCGTCACCACATAGCCATCGGGCGAGATGATGAAGCCCGAGCCGAGTGATTGCGCCTGGCGCGTCACCGGCTGGCCGTCGCCCTGGCCGCCGCCGCCGCCGAACTGGTTGAAGAAATCCTGGAAAGGCGTGCCTTGGAAGGGGTTCGCCTGTTGCTGCACCTTGATCGACTGTTTGGTCGAGATGTTGACCACCGCCGGTTGCAACCGCGTGACGAGATCGGCGAAGCTCACCGGGGCGCCCGCGCGCGGCGCGATCTGCGCCATCGCCTCGGGCGCGTTTTGCGCGGTTTGGGCGCCGGCGGGCGCGCCGGGGTTCAGCGCGAGCGACGCGGTCGTCCCCGCGAGCAACAAAGCGCCGGTAATCGCATAAGCGTAACGCACTTTCGGTCCTTCCTATCGGCAATTTGGGGCGGCTTGTCGCCCAATCAGTCTGAACGCATTTTGAATGATCGCGGCGCGATCGAACGCCTCGTCAGCGCGCGGGCGCCCCCTGTCGCCAGTCGAACTGGCGTAGATAGGCGTCGCCCGGGGTCAGCACGAACTGCGTCTGGCCTTGTGAGAAGGTCGTCCGATAGCTCTGCATCGCGCGGTAGAAATCATAGAATTCGGGGTCCTTGCCGAAGCTTTCGGCATAGATTTGCGACGCCCTGGCATCGGCTTCGGCGCTGATGATCTGGGCTTGCTTCTGCCCCTCGGCGCGGATCGTCGTCGCCTGTTGCTGGCGCGCCGAGGTCATCCGGGCGAGCGCGCTGTCGAGCGGGCTGCCCTCGGGCAGATCGGCGTGGCGGATGCGCACGTCGACGATCTCCACGCCATAGCTGCGCGCGCGGCGCTGGAGCCCGGTTTGGATATTGTCCATCACCGCGTCGCGCTCGGGGCTGAGCAGCGCGGCGAAGGGGCGTTTGCCGAGCTCGTTGCGCAGCGCCGAGCCGAGCAACGGGCGCAGCCGATCGGCGACGATCTGCTCGGTATTACCCGCGCTGCCGGTGGTGACGACGGCCTTCAACGGATCGACGATGCGGAAGCGCGCGAAGGCATCGACCTCGAGCGGGAATTGCTCGGTCGAAAGCACCGGCTGGTTCGACAGATCGACGTCGAGCACGCGCTTGTCGATCAGCACCACCTTGTCGATGAAGGGCAGCTTGAACACCGGCCCGGCGCTCGTGCGCCCGAGCTGCTCGTCGGGGCGCCACACGTTGATCGTTCGCACGGGCTTTTCGAACCGCAGGATCACCGCCTGTTGCGTCTCGCGCACGACGATGAACGACGAGACGAACAGGATCAGCACGACCAAGAGCGCGACGCCGGCCGCCCAGCGCGAGTTCCAAAAGCCGGTCATTGCCCGCCTCCCGCGCGCGCGCTGCTGGTGACGGTGGTCTCCTCCGCCGGCGGGGTGCGCGGCGTCACCGGCAGCGGCAGATAGGGCTGCACCCCCTGCGGCGTGCCGACCACCGTCTTGTCGGCGCTTCTCAGCACTTGTTCGAGCGTTTCATAATACATGCGCCGACGCGTAACGTCGGGCGCGAGCCGATATTGCTCATAAGCCAGGTCGAATTGGCGCGCGGCGCCCTCGGCCTGGGCAACCACTTGTTGCGCATAGCCGCGCGCCTTGTTCATCTGCGATTGCGCCTCCTGCTGCGCGGCGCTGACTTCCTTGAAGGCGTCGCGCACCTTGGCGGGCGGATCGACCCTGCCGATGTCGACGCCCTGCACCGCGATGCCGGCATGATATTGGTTGAGCAGATTCTGCATCATGTCTTGCGCGCGCGCCGCGATCGCCGATTTGCCGCCGGCGATCGCCTGATCGAGCGTCACCGTCGCCATCACCGCGCGCATCGATGCCTCGGCGACGGCGCGCACGGTTTCCTCGGGATCCTTGATCTCGAACACATAATCCTGCGGATTGGTGACGTTCCACGACACCGTATAGCTGAGATCGACGATATTCTGATCGCCCGTCAGCACCAGATTCTCCGACGTGCCGTTGCTCGGAAAGCCGATCGTGCGGACGTTCTCGACATCGACGCGGCGCACCGCGGCGAAGGGCGCGGGGAGCGTGGTGTTGACCCCGGGGCCGAGCGTTTCCGAATAGCGGCCGAGCACCGTCACCACCCCGCGCTGCTGGGGGGCGATCACGTGAATGCTGGTGAGCCCCAGCCACAGCACGACCACCAGCGCCGCGACCGCGAGCCACAAATTGCGCGCGTTGGCGCCGCCGGGCAGCCCGCCGAAGCCGCCCCCGCCGCCGCCTGGACCCTGTGGCCCGCGCGCGCGGCGCAGGAATTCGTCGAGCGCGGTCGGCTTGGGGCCGCCGGGGCGCGGGCGGCCGCCGGGGGGCACCGCCCAGGGGTTGCGATTGCCGTCATCGCCGCCACCGCCACCGCCGCCCCAGGGGCCGTTCTTGTCGCTCATGAAGAAGGGAAGGCGCCGCCACCAGGCCGGAGAGGTCGTCATACCGCCTTTATAAGTGCCCTACGCCAGAAAAACAGTGGCAACCGCGCGCTCGGCCCCTATCAGCACGGGGATGGACCAATTGGAGACGCTGCTCGCCCGCCTCGCCCCCGGGCGCGCGACCGGACGGATCGCGGGCGGGCAGGCGCGGATCATGCTCGACGTGGGCGGCCTGGCGCCCGATGCCGCCGACGCGCTCGCCGCGCAGATCGAGGCCGAGGCGGGGGCGATCGCGGGGGTGAGCGCGGTCCGCCTCGCGCGCACCGCCGAGCGACGGCGGCGGCGGTTGATCGCGGTGGCGAGCGGCAAGGGCGGGGTCGGCAAATCGACCGTCGCCGCCAATCTCGCGGTCGCGCTCGCGCGGCGCGGCGGCCGGGTGGGGCTGATCGACGCCGACATCCACGGCCCCTCGCAGCCGCGGCTGATGGGGGTGGAGGGCGTGCGCCCCCAGGCGCGCGACAAGCAATTGCTGCCGGTGCCGACGCCCTATGGCGTGCCCTTGCTCTCGATGGGGCAATTGACCGGCGCCGACCAAGCGATCGCCTGGCGCGGGCCGATGACGGCGGGCGCGCTGCTCCAGCTGATCGAGGGCGACTGGGCGGGCATCGACACGCTGATCCTCGATCTGCCGCCGGGCACGGGCGACGTGCAGCTGACGATGGTCCAGCGCCACAAGCCCGATGGCGCGCTGATCGTCTCGACCCCGCAGGACCTCGCCTGGCTCGACGCGCGCCGCGCGATCGCCTTGTTCGAAAAGGCCGAGGTGCCGCTGATCGGCCTGGTCGAGAATATGGCGGGCTATGCCTGCCCCAGCTGCGGCGCGGTCTCCGATCCCTTCGGGCGCGGCGGGGCGGCGGCGGCGGCGGAGGCGCTCGGCATTGCGCTGCTCGCGCGCCTGCCGCTGGCGCTGGCGATTCGCGAGGGCTCGGACGCCGGCACGCCGCCGGCCGCCGGGAACGGGCCCGAGGCGCTGGCGTTCGATGCCCTGGCCGCCCAAATCGAGGCCTGGCTCACCGCGCGAGGATGATATGCCGCTCACCACCGACGCCGAAATCCGCGACTTGCTCGAAAAGGTGCGCACGATCGCCTTGGTCGGCGCCTCGGACAAGCCCGATCGGCCGAGTTACGAGGTGATGGCGACGCTCCAAGCGCACGGCTACCGGGTGATCCCGGTGAACCCCGCGATCACCGGCGAGCATCTCCACGGCGAGTTCGTCTTCCGCGAGTTGGCGCAATTGGGCGACCCGATCGATCTGGTCGACGTCTTCCGCAACTCGGCCGCCGCCGGCGCGGTGGTCGACGAGGCAATCGCGATCGGGGCGAAAGCGGTGTGGCTGCAATTGGGCGTGATCGACGAAGCCGCCGCCGCCCGCGCCGAGGCCGCCGGGCTCGAAGTGGTGATGGACCGCTGCCCGGCGATCGAACTGCGCCGGCTGGGGATCGCGCGCATCCAAGGCTAAAGCGATTTCGAGGCAGGTGGAATCACCTGCCGGCTCGGAAATCGCGACAAGCTAAAGATCTAGCGCATCGCGTGCCTTGCCCTACCCGCCCCATCATGCGAGGCTCGCCCCATGTTGCTCGCTTTCCTCGCCCAGGCGGTAACGACGGTTCAAGGCGCGCCGCCGCCCGAGCGGTTCTCGATTCTGGTGCCGGTGCCGAGCGAGCCGTGCCGCCCCGTGCCGCCCGAGGGCGAAGTGCTCGTCTGCGGCAAGTCGCTCCCCAACCAGCGCCTGCCCTATCCCGAGGAAGTCGACGCGAACCGCCCGCGCCCGAGCAATCCCGATCTCACCGGCCATGGCGCGCTCGCGGCGATGCGCCCGCCCTGCGCGGCGACCTCGGGCGGGTGCCCGGGCGGGCTCAACGTGATCGGCATGGCCTATGCGCTGGGCAAGGCGCTGGTCGACGCCGCGCGCCCCAAGCCCGACAAGAGCAAGCGCGTCCCCATCCCGCTCGATCCGCCCCCGGCGCGGGCGGAATAGGGATGCCCTTCGCCTGACCCTCGCCCGCTGATGGCGCGGCCCCTAAGCGGGGCGCGCGCCAAACGCACCGAACATTCCCCCACGCGCTTCCCCGGCGAAGGCCGGGGCCCAGCCGCGCGGTGACGGGGAGCGGCGTGCTCCGCCGACGTCCCGCGCGGTGCTGGGCCCCGGCCTTCGCCGGGGAAGTATTGAGAGCTGTTTGCGATCACACCGTGCCAATGTCTCGCGGAAAAAGCTCCTCCCCTGCAAGGAGTTCAGGGTTGACCGTGCCCCGCACGGTCAAGGATCGTCAGGGGGACGATCCGACCCTGAACTGGGGACCATTCGCGCAGCGAATGGTGGAGGGGTATTGCCCTCGAACTGCCGGGGATACCCCTCCACCGCGCTTCGCGCGGTCCCCCTCCCCTTTCAGGGGAGGAGCGAACCGGCTCGATCGCAAACGGCCCTAATCGAGCACCACCAGATGCGCCGATGGCGGGTTGGGCTCGGCGAAGCGCGCCGCCAGGCTCGCCAGGCTCTCGGCGCCGAGCGGTTGGGCGAAATAGCAGCCGGTTTGGCTGCCGTCGGCCCAGGCGACCGCGGCCTCGATCGGGGGTTCGCCCGGCAAGGTGATCAGCACCGCGCGCCCGGGGTTGAGCGGGGTGGTCGTCTCGATCCGCACCCCCAAAGCCGAGAGATCGACGACGCGGCACACCGCCGCCCAGGCGGCGTTGGTCGTCACCCGCGCGGGCATGCGCACCGGCAGTCGCGGCGCGCGGCGATGCTCGGCGCCGCCCGGCGCATCCGCTTCGATCGAGGACTGAACCGTCGCCATCACCCATGCCATAACCCGCGAGGCGTTAAGGAGCGGTTGCCAGCGCCGCCACGCGCGCCTCGTAGCGCGGCACCAGGCGGAAGGCGGTGATCGCGGCGCCCAGCGCGATCGGCACCGTCGCGAGCAGGCCGAGCACCCCCAGCGACAAGCTCCCGCTCGCGCTCGACAGCCGCCCGGCGAGATAGGGGCCGAGCGCGAGGCCGAGCAAAGTCGTGCCGATCAGGAAGGTCGCGGTCGCGGTGCCGCGCATCCGGGGCAGCACCAGATCCTGCGTCGTCGCCGCCGCCGCCCCCAGCGCGCAGCTCCCCAGCGCCGTCAACGGCAGCACCATCGCATAGAAAATCGCGGGGCTATGCGTGGTGAAAGCGGTGACGATGAACGGCAGCGGCGCGATCGCGCCGAAGATAATCACCATCACTCGCCCCGCCGGGTGGCGCCGGCGCAGCGCATCGGCCACCGCGCCGCCGATCGTCGTCCCCAAAAAGCCGCCCAGCGCCCCCGAGGCGCCGATGATGAGCCCGGCGGTCGTCTTCGCCTCGCCCAGCACGCGCTCGGCATAGGGCGCGAGCCAGAAGCTGGTCGAATAGCCCAGGAAGGCGTTGAGCCCATAGGCCACCAACACCGCGAGGAAGGCGGGGTTGGCGACGATCAGCGCGAACGCCTGGGGATCGCGTTCGCGCAGCGCGCTCGCCCAAGAAAAGATCGCATAGACGCCGATCCCCCAGGCGCTCCACTGCGGCACCGATTCGCCCATCGCGCCGGCGGCGGCGACGAAGCCGATCAGCAGCGCGACCGCCGCGAGATTGGCAACGAGCGCGCGCGGCCCCCGGCGCGCGGCGCCGATCAGCGTCAACGGCGGCAGGATCGTGAGCAACTCGGCGAAAAAAGCGGCGAAAGGCGCGCGCGCCGCCGGACCCGGGCGGGCGGGCTCGCGCAAGGTCAGCACGAGCAGCGCGAGCAGCAGACCCGGCAGGCCGACGATGAGGAACGCCGCCTGCCAGCCGTGCAGCCCCAAGGGCGGATCGACCGGATAAGCCGCGTTCCAGCGCTGGACGATCAGCGCGCCGATCCCGAGCGACACCCCGCCGCCGATATAGAGCCCGGCCGAATAAATTGCGAGCGCGGTCGCGCGCAGCCTTTTGGGGAACCAGTCCGAAATCAGCGAATAAGCCGAAGGCGCCGCGCTCGCCTCGCCCACGCCCACGCCCACGCGCGCCGCGGCGAGCATCGCACCGCCGCGCGACACCCCCGAGACCATCGTCATCGCCGACCACAAGGCGAGCCCGCTCGCGAGCAGCCGCACGCGGTGCCATTGGTCCGCCAGCCGCCCGAGCGGGATGCCGAACAGCGCGTAGAAAACGCCGAAGGCGGTGCCATAGAGAAACCCCAAATCCTCGTCGCGCATCCCCAGATCGCGCTTGATGTCTTCGGCGAGGATCGAGAGCAGCTGACGATCGACGAAGTTCAGAATGTAGACGAGCACCAAAATGCCGAGGCCATACCAGGCATAGCCCGGCGTGCGTGCGTCATCCTCCATCCCGCGCTCCTTTTTTTCCGGGAGCCAGGGGCTAGCAAGCGGGGGCGGCGGCGTCGAGCGGCCAGCGCGCGACCGCTTCGTAATGCGCGCCCTCCTGGCCGAGCCGGCTTTCGTAGAGCAGCAGCGCGTCCATCACGAAGGGCGCGCTCGCCAGCCCCGCGTGGCGCGCGAGAAAAGCCTCGACCGCCGGCGCGCTCGCGCGGCGGGGCAATCGCGCGATCGTGATATGCGGAAGATAAGCGCGCCCCTCGCGCGGCAGCCCGATCCGCGCGAGCGCCTGATCGACCTTCTTGTGGAGCAGCGCGAGCGGCGCCGCCGGCGCGACCCCCGCCCAGAGCGCGTCCCCCGCCCGCTCGCCGCCGAACCGCCCGACGCCCGCCAGCGCGACCTCGGGCGCCGCGCCGCGCAACTGGCCGAGCGCGAGCAGCACATCGTCGGCCATGCGCGCATCGACCTCGCCGATATAGCGCAGCGTCAGGTGCAATTGCGCGTCGCTCTGCCAGCGCGCGTCGGGGATGCCCGCCATCAGTTCCGATAATCGCGCGCGAATCGCGGGCGGCGGGCGCAAGGCGACGAATAGTCGGTGCATCGGCGCGTCTTTTGCCGCCCACCCCCGCCACTGTCCACCGCCACCGCGTTCATCTTGCGTTAACCGACGAAATTCAGCGCGTTTTTTCGGCACGAAACGCGCGTGGACCAAAGCGGGTTTTGCTTGAAACATGCCAAGGAAGGGGCGATATTCGCCTCAGCCGGATTTTGTTCGTCCGGGCAAAGGAGTTGGTAATGGCAAACTGGTCTGATCCCCGTCCGGGCACCGCCTTCGCGGCGCGCGCGGGTCTGCGCGGTGCCGCGTATGACGCGGGGCTGCGGTCCTACATGCTGTCGATCTATAATTACATGGTCTCGGCGGTGCTGGTGAGCGGCATCGTCGCGCTCGGCCTGGCGCAAATCGCGCCGAACGGCGTCGGCGGGCTGCTGCAACTGCTGTTCACTTTCGCCCCGCTCGGCTTCGTTTTCGCGATGAGCTTCGGCCAAGCGCGGATGAGCACGGGCACGCTGCAGGCGCTGTTCTGGGGCTTCGCGGTGGCGATGGGCCTGTCGCTGTCGACCATTTTCCGCGTCTATACCGACACGTCGATCGCCCAGGCCTTTTTCGCGACCGCCGCTGGGTTCGCGGGGCTGAGCCTGTGGGGTTATACGACCAAGAAGGACCTGTCGGCGATGGGCACCTTCCTGATCATGGGTCTCGTCGGGCTGATCGTGGCGAGCCTCATCAATTTGTTCGTCCGGTCGGGGCCGCTTGAGCTGGTGATCTCGCTGGTGGGCGTGCTGATCTTCGCCGGGCTCACCGCTTATGATACCCAGCGCGCGAAGGCGCTCTACGCCGAAGTGGCGGGCACCGAATACGAAGGGCGCGTCGTGATCATGTCGGCGCTGAACCTTTACCTCGATTTCATCAACATGTTCCTGTTCATTCTGCGACTGTTCGGCAGCCGCGACAATTAAGCAACGGTTTCTTGGTTGAATGGCGCGGCGGGGGCGACCCCGTCGCGTTTTTTTTGGGTCGCGCTTGTTTTGGGCCGCGCTTCTCAGGCGCGCACGGCGCGCTGCGCTGGCGGAACGCGGCGGCGGCGCCGTTCGTTCTGGAGCCTCGGATAGCAACGGAGGCGTCCCGTGAACGACCCCAAGAAAGATCAGGACAAGCTCGCGCCCGAGGAAGCGCTCGACGGCCTCGCGGTCGCCCCGCCCGACCCCGCGCAAGAAAAGCCCACCGCCCCGCGCGACAAGGATCGGCGGCTCGACGAAGCGCTCGACGAGTCGATGGACGCCTCCGATCCTCCCTCGATCACCCAGCCCCGCGCGGCGCCTCCCGGCCCCGACGAGGACCCGAGCGCGAAAAACCGCAGCACCTGAGCAGCTGCGCGGTCAACCCACGTTCAGCTAGATGTCAAAGTTATAATGTAACTTTTGTACCGCAGTGGAACGTAATCTAATTGCATATTGCGGTGCGATATGATTGCTTCCGGAAAGTAACGGGGCGGGTGTTAGCCCCGCGTTAACCATCCCGGGCGCACTCTAGAGCAGCCAAAGGAGATAGGATCAAGGACGATGAGCTCGCGCATGAAGCCCGCCGCCGGTGCCATGGCGGTCGCCGAAATGAAGGAATTCGCAACGTTCGCCGCCGCGACGCAGCGCTATGTGCGCCGCTCGCTCGACGTGGGGCTCGATCGCGACGACGCGCTCGCGCGCTGGTCGCGCGACGTGGTCGAGGCCGCGAGCATCCGCGCGCAATATCGGCTCTACGAACGCCTGCCCGATCTCCGCGCGACGGTGCCCGACGACGCCGGCATCGACCGCGTCGACGCCTTCCTCGGCCAGCTGGTGACCTTGTCGGCCTTCGATCTCGGACAGGGCCGGTTGACGAGCTTTTCGGCTTATCGTTTCCTCTATGAGCGGCTGCTCGGCGCCGCGGTCCGCCCCTGGCTGCCCGCCGCCTTCTGCGCCGCCGCCGCGCTGCCGCATCTCCACCCCGACATGCGCCGCCGGCTGCTGCAATCGATCAGCGAAGCGGCCGCGACCGCGGCGGGCTGGTCGACGCGCGAACCGAGCTTCTTCCCTTATTGGGTCGAAAAAGTGGAAGCGGGCGCGCTGCCGAATTGAGGCGCGCCGCCATGCCCGGGCCGGTCAGCGCCCGGGCGCCCCGCTCGGCAGGCAATAGCCGAGCGCGAGCGCGGCGACGATCAGCACCAGCACCAACGGCGCCCGCCCCAGCGCGGCGCGGGGACCCTGGGTGTGGGCGAGCAGCGCGAGCAGCGGCAGGCCGACCGCGATCAGCCCGAGCAGCGGCAGCGTCGCGCCCAGCCGTACCCCGCGCGGCAGATGGTTGGCGACCCAGAGCAGGCCGATCACGGCGAACACCGCCCCGATCGCGATTACCCGCGCGCGGTCGCGGGTCATCGGCTCAGCGCCCGACCCAATCGGACACTTGCGCCGCCACGTCGTTCGCCGCGCGGTTGAGCGCGGTCGCTGCGGCCACCGGGGTCACCGCGCCGCCCAGCGGCGCGCGCGCCTCGAAGCGGCGCTTGTCGAAATCCTTGGCGCCGTCGCGCATCAGCGTCGCGTCATAGGTCACCACCGCTTCGCCGCGCGCGGCGTCGATCGTAAAGTTGCGCAATTCGCCCGACAGCCGCGCGCCCGGATCGGCGAAGCTTTGCGCGTTGGAGAGCACCACCCGCCCGGTGCGCGTCGTCACCGTGTCGGCGATCAGCCGGGCGAACAGCCGCGCCGGCGCCTCGCTCCAATAGCCGCCCTTGACATAAGCAAGGCTCGTCGCCCCGGTCGCGACCGCGACGCGGTTGGTCGCGATCGCCGCCGGCGTCACCGGCACGAGCACGGTGATCGTCTTGGCGTTCGCCGAGGTCGCCTCGGCGCCGGCGGCGGGGGACGCAGCGGGGCTGAGCGTCAGCAGCACCTCGGGCGGCCGCGGCGCGAAGCTGATGCACCCGGCGAGCAACAGCGCGGCGGCGAGCAGCGCGGCGGGGGGAGCGGGGCGGAAGGCGGAGCGCATGAACGGCCTCATTTCTTGGGCTTGTAATCGGGGAGGCCAGGCTGGCCGAGCAGCGCGCTGGCGCCGCCTTGGTCGATCTTCTCGGCGACATTGGTGAGCGCCGCGGACATGATCCGCAAATCGCGCACCAGCTGGCCGATTTCGGGCACGGTCTGTTTGCTGAACGCCTGCACCCCCGGCCGCGCGTCGTTCGCCAGCGCGTCGAGCGTGGTGAAGGTGCGCTGCGCCGCTTCGACCGCCTTGGCGAGCTTGGCGGCGGCGGGCTTTAGATCCTCGCGCGCGATGCCATTGGTCGTCTCGGCGAGCGCGCCGATCTGCTCGGCGGCGACGCCCACCTTCTGCAGCGTGACGCGCGTCTCGGCGAGCGTCTGCCCGAGCTGGGGCGATTGATCGGCGAGCGCCTTGGTGAGTCGATTGGTGTTGGCGAGAATGCCCGCGATCGATTGCTGATTCTTGTCGTCGAGCACTTCGGTCAACCGCTGGGCGAGCGTCGACAGCCGCTCGAGCAATTGCGGCGCCGAGGACAAGAGCGCGCCGAAGCCGCCCTGGCGCGTGGGGATCACCGGCACGCCGAACGGGCAATCGCTGCGCGGCGCGGTGCGATCGCAGGCGAGCGGCGGCGCGCCCTTCTTGCCGCCGTCGAGCAGGATTTCGCTCACCCCGGTGAAGCCCACCCCCTGGATGGTCGCGGTGGTGCCCTCGATCACCGGCACATCGGGGTTCACGGTCACGCGCACCCGGACATATTCCGGGTCTTCCTTCCACAGCGCGATTTCTTTCACCTGCCCCGAAGGGACGCCCGAATAGGAAACGTTGCTGCCCTTGGCGATGCCGGTCACCGATTGTTTGAAGAAAATGTCGAACTCACGATCGGCCGCGCTCCCCAGCCGCGCCAGCCAGACGAAGAACAGCGCCAGCATCAGCAGCAGGATCAGCACGACACTGCCGACCAGCACATGGTTGGAGCGCGTTTCCATTCAGGCAATTCCCTGTTCTTGGCTCTGTCGTTCGACGGTGGCGGTGGCGGCGCGGCCGCGCGGGCCGTTGAAATATTCCTGGATCCAGGGGTGATCGAGCGCGAGCAGCTCGGGGATCGTGCCGACCGCGATCACGCGCTTGTCCGCGAGCACCGCGACCCGATCGCAAATCGCGTAAAGCGTGTCGAGATCATGGGTGATGAGGAAAACGGTCAACCCCAAGGTCCGTTGCAAGGCGCGGGTGAGTTCGTCGAACGCGGCGGCGCCGATCGGGTCGAGCCCGGCGGTGGGCTCGTCGAGGAACAGCAGCTCGGGGTCGATCGCGAGCGCGCGCGCGAGCCCGGCGCGCTTCTTCATGCCGCCCGAAAGCTCGGCGGGATATTTAGGGCCGGCATCGGCGGGGAGCCCGGTCATCGTCACCTTATAGCCCGCGATCTCGTCGAGCAGCCCCTGGTCGAGCCCGGGGTAGAATTCGCGCAACGGCACTTGCACATTCTCGGCGACGGTCAGCGTGGAGAACAAGGCGCCGCCCTGGAACAACACCCCCCAGCGGCGGCGGAAAGCGGCGGTCTCGAACTCGTCGCGCCCGATCGTGTCCTCGCCGAACACCTGAACCTCGCCCTCATCGGGGGTCTGGAGCCCGATGATCGAGCGCATCAGCACCGATTTGCCCGTGCCCGAGCCGCCGACCACGCCCAAAATCTCACCCCGCGTCACGTCGAGGTCGAGATTTTCATGGACGACTTGCTCGCCGAAGCTGTTGCGCAAGCCCCGCACGCGGATGATCGGCTCGGGCATCAGATCCACCCGATCCAGGTGAAGAACACCGCGAAAAACGCGTCGAGCACGATCACCATGAAGATCGCCTGCACCACGGCGGACGTGGTGCGGCTGCCGACTTGTTCGGCGTCGCTTTCCACCTGCATCCCCTGGAAACAGCCCGCGATCGCGATGATCGCGCCGAACACCGGCGCCTTCAACATGCCGACATAGACATCGGTGATCGGCACCACTTCGCGCAGCCGCTGGATGAAGGTGGGCGGCGGAATATCGAGCGCGGCCCAGCACAACAGCCCGCCGCCCAGGATCGCGCAGATCGAGGCGTAGAAACCGAGCAGGATCATCATCAGCACCGCCGCCAGCACGCGCGGCAGCACCAGCGCCTCCATCGGCGAGACGCCGATCGTGCGCATCGCGTCGATTTCCTCGGTGAGCTTCATCGTGCCGAGCTGCGCGGCGAAGGCCGATCCCGAGCGACCCGCGACCATGATCGCGGTCATGAGCACGCCCAGCTCGCGGAACGTGATCCGCCCGACGAGGTTGATCGTGAAAATCTCCGCCCCGAACTGACGCAGCTGCACCGAGCCCTGTTGCGCGACGACGATCCCGATCAAAAAGCTCATCAACCCGATGATCGGCAGCGCCGCCACCCCCACCACTTCGAACCGGTGGACGGTCGCGTTGAAGCGGAAGCGGCGCGGGTGGCGCAGCACGGAGAGAAAAGCGATCACCGTCGCGCCGAAAAAGCCGAGCAGGCCACGCAGCGTGTGCAGGAACGCCATGGTCGCAGCACCCAGTTCGGCGAGCAGGCGCACCAGGCTGTTGTCGCGCTTGGCGCGCACCGGCCCGCCGCGATCGGCGGCCGCGACCTGATCGAGCAAATGCCGCGCCTCGGACGAGAGCCCCTCGATCCGCGCCTCATGCTCGATCGCGAAGCGGTGGACGAGCCAGGCGCCGACCGTGTCGATCCGATCGATGCCGGCCAGGTCGAGCGTGTCGACCCGGCCTTGGAAACTGCGCAGCCGCTCGGGAAAATCGCCCAGGCACGCGAGCGACAGCCGTCCACTGAAGCGGAGCACTTCGGCGCCGCCCCTATTCTCGTGGCGAAAATCGGCTCTCGCGTTCATGCGCGCCCTGTTTGGGCGAAAGCCGCTGGATCGGCAAGCCGAACCGGGCCAAAATCGGTGCGATGCACAAAATCGCCCTTTATGACTTGGACAAGACGATCACAACGAAGCCGACCTGGACCCCGTTCCTGATCGCCGCCGCACGCGCGCGGGCGCCCTGGCGGCTGACGCTGTTGCCGATCGCGGGCGGCTGGGGACTGGCACACAAAATGGGCGCGGCGAGCCGGGCGGGGGTGAAGGCGCGCGCGCAGGCGCTGCTGATCGGCCCGGCGCTCCCCGATCCCGCGCGGCGGCTGCTCGCCGAGCGTTTCGCGGCGCGGGTGCGGCTGCGCCCCGGCGCGCTCGCGCGGATCGCCGCCGATCGCGCCGAGGGCTATCGGCTGGTGCTCGCGACCGCCTCCTTCGGCTATTATGCCGGGGCGATCGCCGCGCGGCTGGGGTTCGACGCGGTGATCGCGACCGAGGCCGCGCAGGACGCGCACGGCTGGCGGCCGCGCCTCGTCGGCGAGAATTGCTATGGCGCGGCCAAGCTGCGCCGGATCACCGCCTGGCTCGACGCGCAAGGCATCGCGCGCGACGCCGCCCGGCTGCGCTTCTATTCGGACCATGTGAGCGACGCGCCGACGCTCGCCTGGGCGGACGAGGCCTTCGCCGTCAATCCGGACGGGCGACTGCGGCGCCTGGCGCAAGCGCGCGGTTGGCCGGTGCTCGACTGGGGGTGAGTTTTTTGCGATCAAACCGAACCAATGGCTCGACGCGAAAAAGCTCCTCCCCCGTAGGGAGTTCAGGATTGACCGTGCCCCGCACGGTCAGGGATCGTCCGGGGGACGATCCGACCCTGAACTGGGGACCATTCGCGCAGCGAATGGTGGAGGGGTATCGCCGGCGAACTGCTGGGAACACCCCTCCGTCAGCCGCTCACGCGGCTGCCAGTTCCGGGTAAACCGTGCCCCGCACGGTTTAGGATCGTCCGGGGGACGATCCGACCCGGAACTCCCCTTACAGGGGAGGAGCTAACCGGTGTGATCGCAAGCAACTTTACCCCCCGAGCCGCCGCCGCGCCTCGGCGCAATCGGCGTCCATTTGCGCGGTGAGCGCGGCCAGATCGTCGAACTTGGCCTCGGGGCGGAGATATTCGATCAGCGCCACCTCGATCGTCTCGCCATAGAGATCGCCCGAAAAATCGAAGAGAAAGGTTTCGAGCAATTCCTTGGGCGGATCGAAGCTCGGTCGGATGCCGAGATTGGCCGCCCCCGGCAATACCCGCCCGTCCGCCAGCCGCGCGCGCACCGCATAGATGCCATAAGCCGGGCGCAGGTACGGGCCGAGCGCGATATTGGCGGTGGGATAGCCGATCGTGCGCCCCAATTTATCGCCATGTCGCACCACGCCCTCGATCGCGAAGGGGCGGGTGAGCAGCCGCGCCGCCCCGCGCGGGTCGCCCGCCTGGAGCAGCGCGCGGATGCGGCTGGAGGACACCGGCTCCCCCTCGGCGCTGACCGGGGCGACGGTATCGACGCTGAAGCCGTGCCGCGCGCCCAACTCGGCGAGCACCGCGACATTGCCGCCGCGCGCGCGGCCGAAGGTGAAATCCTCGCCGGTCACCACCCCGGCCGCGCCGAGCAGTTCGACCAGACGCCGCGCGACGAATTCTTCGGCGCTGAGCGCGGCGAGCGCTTGGTCGAAGCGGAAGACGACCATCGCCTGCGCGCCGGCCTCGGCGAACAACCGCGCGCGCTGATCGAGCGTCGTCAGGCGGAAGGGCGGCGCGTCGGGCTTGAAATGGCGCACGGGATGAGGATCGAAGGTCGCGACCAAGGCCGGGCGCCCTTCGGCGCGGGCGCGCGCGATCGCGCGGCCGACGACCGCTTGATGGCCGAGGTGAAAGCCATCGAAATTGCCGAGGGCGACGATCCCGCCGCGTAACCCCTCAGGCGCCGCATTGCCCCCGTCGAGACGCTCCATGGCAGCGGGCTATAGGGGGGCGATAGGGCTTGCGCCAGATGGGGCGGGGTTTGCGTGCGCGAGGGTCGCTTGCCTTCCCAGCACTTTCGTCACCCCGGGCTTGACCCGGGGTCCCGCTGCCTCGCGGCGGCGGAAGAAAAGCGGGACCCCGGCTCGGGGGCCGGGGTGACGCAAATACTATAGCTTGTCCCGTTAAATTGGAAACACCGTTCGTACCGAGCGAAGTCGAGGCAGGTGACTAGAGCGCGGCGCCCCGCCTCACGCCCCTCGACTTCGCTCAGGGCGAACGGTTTCCATCCGAATAGTATAGACATTAGAGCTGTTTGCGATCGAACCGGTTCGCTCCTCCCCTGTAAGGGGAGGGGGACCGCGCGAAGCGCGGTGGAGGGGTGTCGCCGGCAGTTCGAGGGCAACACCCCTCCACCATTCGCTGCGCGAATGGTCCCCAGTTCAGGGTCGGATCGTCCCCCGGACGATCCTCGACCGTGCGGGGCACGGTCGACCCTGAACTCCCTATGGGGGAGGAGCTTTTCCCGTCGAGCCATTGGTTCGGTGTGATCGCAAACAGCTCTAGCCTCGAACGAGGCTCACGAAGCTATAGCCCGGCCGCGCGCCTTCCGCCGAAAAATCCTCGCGCGCGATTTCGCGCCAGCCCGTGAAGGGCGGCACGATCGCATCGCCTTCGGGGCTGGCGTGGACCTCGGTCAGCTCGATCCGCTCGGCCAACGCCAGGAACAGCGCGTAAATCTGCGCGCCGCCGATCACCGCCGCGTCCGCGCCCGCGAGCGCCAAGGCGCCCGCCACGTCATGCGCGACCTCGGCGCCGGCCGCGCGCCAGTCCGGGTCACGCGTGAGGACGATGTGCCGCCGCCCGGGGAGCGGCGCGGGGAAGCTTTCGAACGTCTTGCGCCCCATGATCATCGCGCGGCCCATCGTCTGCGCCTTGAAGCGCTTCAGATCGGCGGGCAGGCGCCAGGGAAGCCTGCCGTCCGCGCCGATCACGCCATTGGTCGCGCGCGCGATGTGGAAGCTGATCACACCGCCACCGGCGCCGCGATGTGCGGATCGGCGACATAATCATGGACCACGAAATCCTCGTAATCATAGCCGTCGATCGCGTCGGGCTTGCGGCGGATTTCGAGCCGGGCGAGCGGCTTGTTCGGGTCGCGCGTCAGCTGGAGCCGGGCTTGCTCGAGGTGATTGAGGTACAAATGGCAATCGCCGCCGGTCCAGATGAAATCGCCGACCTCGAGCCCCGCCTGCTGTGCGAGAATATGGGTGAGTAGCGCATAGCTCGCGATGTTGAACGGCACGCCCAGGAAGACGTCGGCCGAACGTTGGTAGAGCTGGAGCGACAGCCGCCCGTTCGCGACATGCGTTTGGAACAGGCAGTGGCACGGCGCGAGCGCCATGTCCTTCAGCTCGCCGGGGTTCCAGGCGGAGACGATCTGGCGGCGCGACGCCGGCGTCTCGCGGATTTGGCGGAGCAATTCGGCGATCTGGTCGATCGTCTCGCCATGCCCCTCCCAGCGGCGCCATTGCTTGCCATAGACGGGCCCGAGATCGCCGTCGGGCCGCGCCCATTCGTCCCAGATGCTTACCTTGCGCTCCTGCAGCCAGCGGACATTGGTGTCGCCGCGCAGGAACCAAAGCAGTTCGATGATGATCGAGCGCAGATGCAGCTTCTTGGTGGTGACGAGCGGAAAGCCGTCGGCGAGGCGAAACCGCATCTGGTGGCCGAACACCGACAAGGTGCCGACGCCGGTCCGGTCGGCGGTTTCGACGCCTTCGTCGAGGATGCGCTGCAGGAGATCGTGATAGGCTTGCATGGGGGCACCCTAGCGCCGACGGGCGGCGAAAAGAAATCCTCCCCAAGCTTTGCTTGGGGAGGGGGACCATGCGGAGCATTGTGGAGGGGCGGGGCCGGCGCCTGGAGCCGCCCCTCCACCGCGCTTCGCGCGGTCCCCCTCCCCAGCGAAGCTGGGGAGGATTTTTAGCGCCTCGGCACGATCTCCAGGATCACGTCGTAAACCCGCGCCAGTTCGGCCTCGCTGATGCAATAGGGCGGCAGCACGTAGAGACAGTCCCCCATCGGCCGCAGCAGCACGCCCCGCGCCAAGGCGGCGGCCCGCAAATCGCAGCCGATCTCGGCGAGATAGCCCTGTTCGGGGCCAGGGATCGTCATCGCGGTGATCGTGCCGGTCTGGCGCAGGTCGGCGAAGCGATCGTCCCCCGCCAGCCGCGCGAGCTGGCGCGCCTGTGCTGCCGCAAGTGCCGCGACCCGCTCGGCGACGGGTTCCTCGCGCCACACGCGCACATTGGCGAGCCCCGCCGCGCAAGCGATCGGGTTGCCGCTATAGCTGCTCGAATGCCAGAAGGTGCGCGCGCGGTTCTGGCTGTAATGTGCCTCGAAAATCTCGGCGCGCGCGAGCGTCGCGGCGAGCGGGAGCGACCCGTTGGTGAGCCCCTTGGAGAGGCACAGCAGATCGGGCACGATCCCGGCCTGCGCGCAGGCGAACAGCGTCCCGGTGCGGCCCCAGCCGGTCATCACCTCGTCGGCGATGAACAAGGTGCCGCTCGCCCGGCAGCTGCGGTGCAACTCGGCGAGCACCGCCGGCGGATACATCAGCATCCCGCCCGCGCCGAGCACCAAGGGCTCGACGATGAACGCGGCGGCCCTGCCGTCGCGCGTCGCCGCCGCGAGCGCGTCGAAACAGGCTTGCTCGGCGCCCGGCGCGGGGAACGGGATGGTCGCGACATCGAACAGCAGCGGCGCATAGGGCGCGTTGAACACCCCGCGCGCGCCGACCGACATCGCCCCCACCGTATCGCCATGATAGCTGTGCGCCATCACCACCAGCCGCTCGCGGCGCTCCCCCCGGTTGCGCGCGGTGCCCAGCGCCATTTTGAGCGCGACTTCGACCGCGGTGCTCCCCGAATCGCTGAAGAACACGTGCGGCAGCCCGGCGAGCCCCGCGAGTTCGGCCGCCAGCGCCTCGGCGGGCTCATGGGTGAAGCCCGCGAAGATCACTTGATCGAGCGCCTCGCTCGCGGCGCGGATCGCGGTCATGATCGCGGGGTGGCGGTGGCCGTGGGTCACCACCCACCAGCTGCTGATCGCGTCGAGCAGTCGCGCGCCCTGGTCGGTTTCCAGCCACGCGCCCTCGGTGCGCGCGATCTTGAGCGGCGCGGGCTCCAGCGCGTGCTGGAAGAACGGGTGCCAGACCGCGCTCATAGCGCGATCCCGGCCGCGAAAGCGGTGGCGAGGCTTTCGGGCGTCAGCGGATCGAGCAGCGGCAGCCGCCCGAGCACGCGCGCGCCGCTCAAATCGGCGATGGTGCGGATCGTGTCGGGCATGTCCTCGCCGATGAAGGCGATGCCGTGGAGCGGAATGCCCCGCGCGCGCAGCGCCTCGACCGAGAGCAGGCTGTGGTTGATCGTGCCGAGCGCGGTGCGCGCGCAGAGCACCACCGGCAGGCGCATCGTCGCGAACCAATCGATCGCGAGCAACTGGCGGGTGATCGGCACCATCAGCCCGCCCGCCCCCTCGATCACCAGCCGCCCGTGCGGCGGCGGGGCGAGACGGGCGGGATCGATCGTCACCCCGTCGAGCTCGGCGGCGCGGTGGGGGGAAAGCGGCTCGGTGAGGCGATAGGCCTCGGGCAGGATCCGCTTGGGCGGCAGGCGGCCGAGCCGCGCGACCGTTTCGCTATCGCTTTCGGGCCCGTCGAGCCCCGATTGCACCGGCTTCCAATAATGCGCGCCCAAAGCGGCGGCGAGGCCGGCGGCGAACACGGTCTTGCCGATGCCGGTATCGGTGCCGGTGACGATCAGCCGCATAAAGGCTCCAAGGCGTCGAGCAACGCGACCAGTTCCGCGTCGCTGGGGTTGAGCGTGAGCGACAGGCGCAGCCGCGCGCTGCCCTCGGGCACGGTCGGCGGGCGGATCGCGCGCACGTCGAAGCCTTGGGCCTGGAGCGCGGCGGCGGCATCGAGCGCGGCGCGGTCGGTGCCCAGGATCAGCGGCTGGATCGGCGTGCCGCTGGGGGCGATGCCAAGCCGTGCGAAGGCGGGCGCGGCGCGCGCGACACGCGTGAGCAGTCGTTCGCGCCGTTCGGGCGCGGCGATCAGATTCAGGCTCGCGCGCACGGCGGCGGCCAGCAGCGGCGAGGGCGCGGTCGCGTAAATGAAGCCGCGCGCGCGGTTGATCAGCAGCTCGATCGCCGCCCGCGGGCCGGTGACGAGCGCGCCCTGAGCGCCGAGCGCCTTGCCGCAGGTGTGGAGCGCGATATGCGGCGCGTCGAGGCCGTGGGTGAGGCCCCGCCCCTCGCCATAAATGCCGGTCGCGTGCGCTTCGTCGACGATCAGCACCGCGTCGTGGCGGTGGGCGATTTGGGCGAGATCGGCGAGCGGGGCACGGTCGCCGTCCATCGAATAGACGCTCTCCACCGCGATCCACGCCGTCCCCCGCCCGCCGCGCGCGCGCCAGGCGGCGATCAGCGCGCCCGCATGGCCCGCGTCGTTATGGCGCGCTGCGGCGGTTTCGGCGCGGGCGAGGCGCAGCCCCTCGCGCGTGCTCGCATGGCTCAGCGCGTCCCAAACGATCAGATCGCCGCGATCGGGGAGCGTCGCGACGATCGCGCCGTTCGCGCCATAGCCGCCGGTGAAATAGAGCGCGGCCTCGGCGCCGAAGAAAGCGGCGGCTTCGGCCTCCAGCGCTTCATGCTCGGGGTGGTTGCCGCGCAACAGCCGCGACCCCGCCGCCCCCACCGGCACCCCGCGCGCGAGCGCCGCCGCGACCGCATCGGCGAGCTCGGGGGCGGCGGCGAGCCCCAGATAATCGTTCGAGGCGAAATCGATGCCGGCGCGTGGGGTGAGCTGGCGAAAGCGGTCGGCGGCGCGCAAGGCGGCGAGATCATCGGCGAAACGGGCGAGCACGGGGGGCGGTTAGCGCCTCGCGACGCTTTATCCAAGAACCCAGGCGTCCGTCCGATCGACAGAAACCCGTTCGCCCCGAACGGCGATTTGTCTGCACGAGTTTAGCTTTCGCCGTCACCCCGGACTTGGTCCGGGGTCCACCGGCGCGCCTGGCCTTGCCCTCGCCAGGCCCGCGACCCCGGTGGATGCCGGACCAAGTCCGGCATGACGAAGAAGGAACGCGGGGAGGTTCTACGTCCCCCCCAGCGCATAGCCCCGCGCGATCACCTGTTGCGCCACCCGCGTCGCGCCCAGCCGCGCGACCAGCACGTCGAGCGCGGCGGCCGGGTCGTGCCGCCGCCCGCACAGGAAAATGTCGATCGCGGCATAGCCATGTTCGGGCCAGCTATGGATCGAGATGTGCGATTCGGCGAGCAGCGCCACGCCCGTCACCCCCGCGCCGGGGCCGAAGCCGTGGAGCCGCAGATCGAGCAAGGTCGCCCCCGCCGCGGCTGCCGCGTCGCGCAACGCGCGCTCGATCAGCGCCGCGTCGTCGAGGCCCGGACAGCCGAACAGATCGGCGAGCAGATGGCGGCCGTCATAACTCATAACAGGCTTTCGAAACGGTGCCCGAGCCGTGCCATCGCGGCTTCGGCGGCGCGCACCCCCTGATAATGCGCCTCCTCGAACAAAGAGAGCCCCGAGACGTCCGAATGGGCGAGGTACAGCGGCGGCGCGGGTGTGGCGCGCTCAGCCCAGATGAAGCCGGGCACCGGGCGCACCATCGCATGGCCCCAGCGCCACAGATCGATCCGGCGGATCGCGCCCTGAAGCTCGGGGTTCATCGCGAGCAAATCGTGCGCGACATGGCGTTTCCACTCGGCGGCGGGCGTCTCAGCCAAGCGGCGGCGCGCCGCGCGCGGGTCTTCGGTGGAGAGCGGCTGATACCAGGTGAGCACGCTCGGCCCCTCATGCCCCGCGCTTTGATGCGTCGCGACGACATAGCCGAGCGAGTCGCTCGTGCTCGACACATTGTCCCACGCGAGCGGCGCGCCGGGGCCGGCGGGAAGGCGATCGACGGTGACGTTGGCGACGAGCCAGGGCGCATAGCCGTACCCGGCGTCATCGATCTCGTCGCTTACCCGCGCGGCGACGAAGCGTGGGAGCGCGAGGATCGCGGCGTCGGCCTCGGTCCGCACGGTTTCGCCGCGCGCGACGTCGAAATGATCGACCGCAATGCCACCGCCGCCGCGCGCGACGCGGTGGACGATCTGGCCGGCGCGAATGCGATCGGGAAAGCGCGCCGCCATCAGCGCGGTCAGCCGGCCATTGCCCTCGGGCCAGGTGAGTTGATCCTCCTCGCTCCCCTTGGCGGCATAGCCGCGCCGCCCGGCGAAATAATGCAACCCCGCCCAGGCCGAGACATGGTGCGGCTCGCAGCCATAATCGTCGCGCATCGCGTAGCGCAAATGCGCGCGCAAAGCGGGCGCGGTGAAGCCGTGCGCATCGAGCCAGGCGGTGAAGGGCTGACGATCGAGCGCCAGGAGCGCGGGATCGCGGCTGCTATAGGCGATCGGCGAGGCGAAGGCGGGGCGGCCGTCGGCGCCGGCGAGCGCGCGGAGCCGCGCGGTCTCGCCTTCGAAGCGCGCGATCTGGTCGCGATCGGCGGCGGAAAGCCCGGTGCGCGGGATCAGCCCCTCCTGCCAGCGCCCCTGCCAGAACAGCCGCTCCTCGAGCTCGGCGGTGCGCTGGAAGGGGTCATAGACCGGGCGCCCGTCCGCTTCGCCCACCACCATCCCGAAGCCAACGAGCATGTGGCGCAAGGCACGCGCTTCCCGATTGGGGATCGGCAGATAATGCGCGCCGAGCGGGAAAGCGCTCACCGCGTTGCGGCCCGCGCGGGCATTGCCGCCGACCCGGTCTTCGAGTTCGAGCAAGCGGAAATCGGCGAACCCCGCCTCGGCGAGGCGCCACCCCGCCGCGAGCCCCGCCACCCCGCCGCCGGCGATCAGCAGCGGCACGCGCTCGGTCCGCGCGAGCGCGGGGAAGCCGCCCTGGCGCAGCCGGTGCCCGCGCGCGAGATCGGCGCCGCCGAGCGACCCTTCGGGCAAGGGCTCGGCGACGCTCGCCAGGCCGAGCCCCGCCGCGCCGATCGCCGCCGCGCCGCCCGCGATGATGCCGCGCCGGCTAACCCTCATAACGCCCCCAGGCGTCGGCGAAGGCGCGGACCAAAGCCTGATTGTCGAGCCGGTTCACCGGGGTCGCGCGCCGCGCCATATCGGGCGGGAAAGCGAACAGCCGCGCCTCGGTTTCCGCGTCCAGGAATTTGTTGCCGGCGAGCAGCCGCGCCCGCGCCGGGATCGCGCCCGTGCTCGCCAGCACGAAGCCCCATTCGCCGAAGCTCGGCACATAAGCGTGATAAGCGCGGGTGGTGAAGCCGGCGGCCTCCAGCGTCGTCGCCACCGTCCAGAAAGCGGCGGGCGCGACATAGGGCGAGGTGCTCTGCACGGCGATCACCGCGCCGGGGGCGAGCCGCGTTTTGAGGGCGCGGTAGAAGCTCTCGGTATAAAGCTTGCCGACCGAATAATCGACCGGATCGGGGAAATCGACGATCGCCGCGTCATAGCGATCGCCGCCCTCGCGCACCCAACGAAAGGCATCGGCGTTGACGAGGGTGAGGCGCGGGTCGGCCAGGCTCCCCCGGTTGAGCGCGGCGAGCGCCGGCGTGTCGCGGAACAATTTGGTCACCGCCGGGTCGAGATCGACGAGCGTCACCTGCTCGACGCCCGGCCAGCGCAGCACCTCGCGCGCGGCGAGGCCGTCGCCGCCGCCCAGGATCAGCACGCGCCGGGGGTTCGCCACCCGCCCCATGGCGGGATGCACCAGCGCCTCGTGATAGCGATATTCGTCGCGCGAGGCGAATTGCAGATTGCCGTTCAAATAGAGCCGCAAATCATCGTCGCGATGCGTCAACACCACGCGCTGATAGGGCGAGGAGACGGCATAGACGATCGGCTCCTGATAGCTCGCGACCTCGGCCCAGCGCTGCAACCGGTCGCTCGCGAAAAACCCCGCGATCAGCGCGGCGAGCACCAGCACCGCGCTCGCTTTCTCCATCGCATAGCGGCGCGGCAGCAAGGCGAGCAGCGCGAGCGCGACGCCCGCGTTCAAGATGCCGAACAAAAAGCCGGTGCGGATCATCCCCAGATGCGGCATCAGCAGCAGCGGAAAAGCGAGCGAGGCGACCAGCGCGCCGACATAATCGAAGGTGAGCACGCTCGAGACCGTTTCGCGGAAATCGAAGCCCTTGAGCAACCGCATCAGCAGCGGGATTTCGAGCCCGACGAGGAAACCGATCAGCAGCACCAGCCCATAGAGCGCGACGCGGAATTGCTCGATCAGCGGAAAGGCGAGGAACAAAGCCGCCGCCGAGCCGCCCCCCAATAGCGCGATCAGCAATTCGACGCGGACGAACAGCCGCAGCGCGTCGCCGCGCGCATAGCGTGAGCACCAGCTCCCCACCCCCATCGCGAACAAATAGGTGCCGATGACGGTCGAGAATTGGGTGACGCTGTCGCCGAGCAAATAGCTCGCGAGCGTGCTCGCCAATAGTTCGTAGACCAGCCCGCAGGTCGAGACGACGAACGCCGAGGCGAGCAGCGCGGCGGTGCCGGCGCGCGCCTTCAGCGCGGGCGGATCGGCGTCAGCCATGCACCGCCGCGGCGACGATCAGCGCGAAGCCCAAAGCCACGAACCCGGCGAAAGTCGCCACGGCTTGATTCTGCTTGGCGTGGATCTCCTCCCACAATTTGCCCGGGGTGAGCAGATCGAAGACGAAAAATCCCACCGCGAACAACACGATGCCGACCACCGCATAAACCAGCGTGCCGAGCAGCCCAGCCCAATTGATCATCACCCTTGCTCCCTATTTGTGGCGCGGCCCGCCGACGAAAATGAAGCCGCCGCCGCCGCCCGATCCGCCCCGCGCGCGGCCGCCCTCGGCGAAGGGCGACCAGCCATAATAACCGGTGGCCATGAACAGCCCGACGACGCCCATGCAGTAAAGCGCGAACAGGAAGACGCGGTTGTTCATCGGTCCAAGCTCCTACCCTGCAAGGGGCAGCGCTTTGGGTGACTCCGCACCGCCGCCTCACTCATCGTCATTCCCCGAAAACATCGCCGCCAGCCCCGTGCGGCCGACATCGCTTTGGTCTTGCCGCGCCTGTTCGAAGCGGATGTGGCGGAACAGGAACCATCCGAAGGGCAGGCCGATCAGCAGCGCGGCGATCAGCCAATTGTCGAAGAACGACGCGCCGCTCGAGGCTTCCAGCGTGATCCCAGGGCTGCCCTGCAGCCGCCAATCGCCAGCGAGGCTACCGATCACGCCCGAGGCGCCCGCCCAGCGATTGCCCTTATAGTCGACGACCAGATCATAGCTGCCCGCCGGCACGCTCGCGACCGAGACGCGCGCGCCGCGGCTGCCCTCGCTCCAGCTGCCGTCGCTGTCGACGCCGTGATATTGCTCGGCCGCCGCGCCCGCTTCGTAGCGCGCCTGGGTCTTGCGATCGACCAGCGCGTAATCGAGCTCGACCCAGCCATTGTCGAGCGCGGGCACCCGCGCGCGGATCGTCACTTTCTGCCACGGCGCGTTGAGCGTGATCGGGCCGATCGTCGCGCTTTGTTCGCGGCCATCGGCGGCGATCGGCAGCGTCGCGCGCGCCAGGCTACGCCCGCCCGAAAAAGCGACAGCGGCGATCAGCATGAACAGCACGGCAAGTCCCGCGATCCAGCCCATCGGCGCGATCGCCCGCCGGTAGGGCGAGGGCTGGTGCGGCAGCGGCGGCCAGGGATTGCGCGGCGCCTCGACGCCGAAGGCGGCCCGCGCCTCTTGCGGGGTGAGCAGGCGCAGCACCGTCCAGCTGACTTCCTGGGCGTTCTCCTCGCGCGAGAGCATGAAGCCGGGGGCGACCCATGTGTCGCTTTTCACCGCCTCGCCGCGCTTCACCCGCCAATAGAATTCGCCGACCACGGCATCGACTTGCGCGCGGCCACCGGCGAAGAAGGGCTCGAACCGGGTGTCGCCCACGCGCAGCCCGCCGCCTTCGTAAACCGGCGTCTGGGTGAGCATCTCGCCGAAGCTCCACCCGCGCCCGTCCCACATCAGCCAGCGATAGCCGTGATAGGGGTTGAACAGCAGATATTCTTCCCAGGGATAGCTGCCGCCCTCCGAGCGATCGAGATGGCCGATCGCTTCCCATTCGATGCCGTCGATCGTGCCGCGCGTGCCGAGCGCAATGTCGAGCCGCCCGACCGCTTGCTGATAGCGCTCGAGCAGCCGCACCTCGCCGTGGCTCACGTCGAGCAGGCTGCCGCAATATTCGCACGCGACCGTGACCGTATAGCCCGCCGCGCGCAAGCTGACGGTGCCGCCGCAATTGGGGCAGGAAAGCGCTTTGACGGCGGGGGCGGCGGTCATGCCTTGCACCTGCCGGGGGCAAGGCGTGCCACGCGCGTTCGCCGAAATCGAGAAGGCGCGCGTTCGGTAATTACTGCCGTCATCCCCGCGAAGGCGGGGATCCATTCCGGCAGACCGGTCAGCGACGGAATGGCGGGCGTCACACCGAATGGATCCCCGCTTCCGCGGGGATGACGGAGAAGGCGAGTAGCGCGGGCCTTCGCGCTGCTCCCGTTACGCCGGGCAATGCGCGCTGCGCCAGTCAAGCGATGAGCGGTCCTAGCGCGCATAGTCAGGCAGCGCCCAGCCTTCGATCGCGCGCAGATCGCGCGGGGCGAGTTCGGCGAGGGTGACGTAGCGGCCGACGTAAAGGCTAAGCTCGTCGCCGTCGCGCTGGATGCTCGCCGCCGCGCCGCTCTCGCTGCGCAGATCGACGCTGTAAATCCGCCAGCCCGTGGGCGCGCGGAACGGCAATTCGCCTTCGGCCGCCAGGCATTCGACCTCGCGCGCGTCGCTCACCACCATCACCGCGCCCGCCACCTGCACCTTGGTGCCGATGATCGCGCTGCTTCCGGCCGCGACCCCCGCCCCCCAAGGCGCGCGCAACTGATCGAGCGGCACTTCGCGGGTGAACAAATATTGCCCCATCGCCTCGCCGAGCCAGCCATGGGCGCCATCCTGAAACAGCATCAGCCATTCGTTCCAGCTGCCGTCGGTCCAGCCCCAGCGGATACGGCCGATGATCTCGAACCCCTGGCCATCGAGCGTGCCGCGCGTGCCGCGCTGGATCGGCGAGACGTCGAACGGCAGCACCGCCACCTCGCCCGCTTGCTCCAGCCCGGCATCGGTGCGCACGAGCAAAGTGCGGCAGGTGTCGCACACCCGCGCCGGCAGCGCGGGCGAGCGGAACACATTGTCCGCCCCGCAATTCGGGCAGGAAAGGTGAAGCGCCATTGCCGCGCTATCCTATCGCCGGCGCTTAGCGGATGCGGCTGAGCAGTTCGGCCTTTTTCGCCTCGAATTCGGCTTCGCTGAGCGCGCCGATCGTCATCAGCTTGTGGAGCTTTTCGATCTGGGCGAAGGCGTCCTCACCTGGTGCCGCCGCGCCGCCGCCGCTCATCGCGCCCATCATCTGCTGGCCGATCGCCATGCCCGCCGCGGCACTCGCGCCGATGCCGCCCAGCCCGCCGGGGTTGCTCGCCGCCGCCTCGATCGCGTCGGCCGCCTGGAACTTCGCATAGCGATCGAGATCGCCGACCACGCGCATCGAGCTCGCCTTGTCGAGATAGGCTTGCACTTCCTCGGGCAGCGACACGCTTTCGACGAAGAAGCTGGGGCAAGCGAGGCCCCATTGCTTGAACGCCGCGTCGACCGCGCCCTTCAGCTTTTCGGAAAGCGCCTGCTGGTTCGCCGCCATGTCGAGGAAGGCGATTTCGCCGCCGCCGAGCGCCGTCGCGATCGCGGTCGCGATCACGCCGCGGAGTTGACCCTCGATGTCGCTCACGCGCAGCCGCTCGGTCGTGCCCATCAGCTTGGCGGCGAACACCGCGACATCGTCCAAGCGGAACGAATAGCTGCCGAAGGCGCGCACGCGGAGCGGCCCGAACTCCTTGTCGCGCACGGTGATCGGCTGGGCCGTGCCCCATTTCAGCCCCGCCTGCTCGCGCAGCGAGAAGAAATAAACGTCCGCCTTGAAGGGCGATTTGAAGCCTTTGTCCCAATTTTGCAGCGCGGTGAGCAGCGGCAGATTGGCGGTGTTGAGCGTGTGCTGCCCCGCCTTGAACACATCGGCGATCTGGCCTTCGTTGTAGAAAAAGGCGACCTGCCCCTCGCGCACCGTGAGTTGGCCGCCATTCTGGATCTCGCGGTCGCGCATCGGATAGCGGATGCCGAGGTCGCCGGGCTCCTCGACCCAATCGATCACGTCGACGAACTGCTTCGACAGGAAATCGAGAATGCCCATGCCGTCCTCCATGTGTGTGGCGGCACTATAACGCCGCGCGCGGGGCGGCGAAATCGAAATCGGTCGTCGGCTCAGGCGCGCTTGGCCCCGCGCAGCCGGTGCCAGACGAAGAAGGCCGCGCCCGCCACCAACAGCACGCCGATCAGCGCGTCGGCCGAGTGGAAGGCGGCGCTCACGCGCGGGTCGCTATGCCATTTCTCGCCGAGCACATAGCCGAGCCAAGCGAGCCCCAGACACCAGGGCCAGGAGCCGATGAAGGTATAAATGTGGAACGGCACCAGCTTCATCCGCGCGACGCCCGCGGGAAAGGCGATGAACGAACGCACGCCCGGCAACAGCCGCCCGATGAGCACGGCGGCGCTCCCCCAGCGCGCGAAGAAGCGATCGGCGGCGTCGATCTCGCCCTCGCCGATCAGCAGCCATTTGCCATATTTCAGCAGCAGCGGCCGCCCGCCGCGCTTGCCGAGCTCATAAGCCGGGATCGAACCGATGTTGCACCCGATCGCGCCGGCGGTCGCGGCGAGATAGAGGTTCATCTCGCCCTTATACGCCAAATAGCCGGCGAACGGCATGATCAGCTCGCTGGGGAGCGGAATGCACGCCGATTCGATCGCCATCAGCAGAACGATCCCCGGATAGCCCCCCGCGCTGATCACCGCGATGCAAAAGGCGGCGAGCGCTTCGATAAGTCGTGCGATCATGGCGCGCGCGTTGGCGGAAACGAGGCGCTTTGGGAAGGGGGTATGGCGGGGGGCCATGCTTAGAGCTGTTTTCGATCACACCGAACCAAGGGCTCGACGGGAAAAGCTCCTCCCCCATAGGGGGAGGGGCTTTTTTCGCCAGGCCATTGGCTCGGTTCGATCGCAAGTCGCGCTAAATTTCCTCGCCCTCGCGCCGCCTCGGATCGGGGGGATCTTGGGGGTCGGGACCGCCCTCGCCTTCGCCGGTCGCCGCGGCGTCGCGCCCCAAGGTGATGCTGCCGTCGCGCCCCAGCCGCACGTTGAGCCCCAGCCCGTTGAGCTCGCCCTCGATCGGCGCGCCCTCGTTGCCGATCAGCCCGTCGAGCCCGGGGATCACGATTTCGGGGGCGGGCTCGGTCTCCTCCACGGGCGCGCGCGCGGCCGAAACGCCCAGCGCGCTCGTCATGAAATCGCGCCACAGCCGCGCGGGGATGCCGCCCCCCGAAAGTCCCGGGTTGGGCGAATTGTCGTCATTGCCGACCCACACCCCCACCACCAGATCGCCGGCAAAGCCCAGGAACAGCGCGTCGCGCGAATCCTGGCTGGTGCCCGTCTTCCCAAAGGCATCGATGCTGAGCGCCGCGCGGTGCCCGGTGCCGCCGCCGATCGACGCGGCGAGCAGATCGCGCATCCCTTCCTGCACGCGCCCGCCCAAGGGGTGCGCGCGGTTGCCGAGCAGATCGAGCCAGCTCTTCTCCTGCGGCGCCTCCAGCCCATGCGGGCGCACCGGATAGGCGCCGGCGGCGATCGCGGCATAAGCCGCCGTCAGTTCGAGCAGCGAGGTGCCGCCGGTGCCGAGCGCGATCGTCGCCTCGCGCGGCAGCGGCGTCGAAATGCCCAGATCGCGCGCGGCGCGGATCACTTGATCGACGCCCACTTGCTGGGTGAGCCGCGCGGCGGCGACGTTGCTCGACCGCGCGAACGCCTCGCGCAGCGTCATTTCGCCGTGATAGCGCCCGTCGTTGTTCTTCGGGGCCCAATCGCCGATGGTGACGGGGGAATCATCGACCATCGAATCGGGCGTCATCCCCTGGCGCAAGGCGGCCAGATAGACGAACAGCTTGAACGCCGACCCCGGCTGGCGCCGCGCCTGGGTCGCGCGGTTGAACGGGCTTTTCGCATAATCGCGCCCGCCGACCATCGCCACCACGCGCCCATCCGGGCGCATCGCGACCAAAGCGACCTGCGCTTTCCTGAGCCCCGCGCGGCGCACCGCGCGCTCGGCGGCGCGCTGGAGCCGGGCGTCGAGCGTGGTGACCACTTTGGTCTCGGACGAGATGGCGCCGGCCTGGTCGCGCGCGGCGGGCAGCACCCAATCGGCGAAATAGCTGCCGTCGGGCAAGCGCTTGTCGGGGGCGAGCCGCAGCCGCGCCGGGCGCACCGCCGCCGCCTCGTCCTGGGTCAGCACCCCGGTGTCGGCCATGGCGGCGACGACGAGCTTTTGCCGCGCGCGCGCGCCGGCGAGGTTGCCGGTAGGGGCAAGCCGCGAAGGCGCCTTCACCAACCCGGCGAGCATCGCCGCCTGCGCGACCGAGAGCTTATCGGGCGTTGTACTGAAATAATGGCGCGCGGCGGCACTCAGGCCATAGACATTGTCGCCGAAATAAACGTTCGAGAGGTAGCGCGAGAGGATCGCGTCCTTGCTCAGCCACGCTTCGAGCCAAAAGGCGATCAGCATCTCGCGCAATTTGCGCGCGGCGGTGCGATCCGAATCGAGGAAGGCGTTTTTGGCGAGCTGTTGGGTGATCGTGCTGCCGCCCTCGCGCAGGCCCCCGGCGGCGACGTTATGCGCCATCGCCCGCGCGATGCCCCAGGGATCGACTCCCCAATGATCGCGAAAGCGCCGGTCCTCGATCGCAACGAAAGCGCCGGTCACATGCGCGGGGAGCGTGGCGGCATCGACGGGCTTGCCGATGATCGCCCCGCGCCGCGCGATCGGCGTCTTGCCGTCGGCGGCGAGCAGGGTGATGCTCGGCGGCGTGGGCGGTTCGAGCGATTTGGAAAGCGGCGCGGTGACCGCGAGCCAGCCGACCGCGACGAAGAACAAAATCAACAGCGCGCCCGCGCCACGCATGATCCAGCGCAGCCGACGCGGGCGGCGCGGCGGCGGGAGCGCTTCGTCCTCCACCCAAGCCGCGTCGTCGGTATCGGCATCGCGCGGATGCTCGGGAGGCGGGAGGCCGCCGGTCAATTCGAGCGGATCGAGCGGATCGGGCTCGGCGGGCGCCTGTCGCGGCGGGAAAATCTCTGGGCGCATCGCGACCGCTTTCTACCAGTCCCGCCGGGGCGGGCGCAACTGTATTACATCAACACTACACTCTAAGCAATAACCCGCGGCGGCTGGACGCGGCCGCGCCGCTCGGGCATCGCGGTGCCCGATGAGACTGACGCAAGGGACGAATAGGTGCGCGTGACGATCAAAGACGTCGCGCGCGAGGCCGGGGTTTCGATCAAGACCGTCTCGCGCGTTTTGAACGACGAAAAATACGTCGGCGCCGAAACGCGCGGGCGGGTGATGGCGGTCGTCGAAGCGCTCAACTTCCGCCCGAGTGCCGCGGCGCGGTCGCTCGCCGGGGGCAAGTCGCAGCAGATCGCGCTCGTCTGCGACAATCCCTCGCCCTATTATGTCTATGAAATGCAGCAGGGGGTGCGCGAGCGCTGCGCGCGCGAAGGCGTGCGGATGCTCGTCCAGCCCTATGATCGCGCCGCGACCGGGCTCGTCGCCGATATCGACGCGCTGATCAACACCGCGCATGTCGACGGGCTCATCCTCACCCCGCCGATCGCCGACGACGACGCCTTGCTCGATCGGCTGCGCGCGCGCGGCACGCCCTTCGTGCGCGTGTCGCCCGGCAGCTGCGCCGAGGGCAGCGACGCCGTGTTCATCGACAATGCGGCGGCGGCGGCCGAGATGGCGGCGCATCTGCTCGCGCTCGGCCACCGGCGGATCGGCCTGATCGCGGGCCATCCCGGCTATGCGGCGAGCGCGCAACGCACGCGCGGCTTTCTGGAAGCGCTCGCCGCCGCCGGGGTCACCCCCGAGCCGGCGCTGCTGCGCACCGGCACCTATGATTTCGCCTCGGGCGCGCGCGAGGCGTCGGCGCTGCTCGCGCTGCCCGCGCCACCGAGCGCGATCTTCGCCGCATCCGACGATATGGCGGCGGGCGCGCTCGCGACCGCGCACCGGCTGGGGGTGAAAGTGCCCGACCAGCTTTCGATCGCCGGGTTCGACGATACCGCGCTCGCCGCCGTGGTCTGGCCCGCGCTCACCACGATCCGCCAGCCGGTGCGCGCGCTCGGCCATGCCGCCGCCGATCTGCTCTTCGCCGCCACGCCCGGGGGCGAGCACCGCCGGCTCGACCATGCGCTGATCGTGCGCGAATCGACGGCGCGGGCGAGGGGATAGCGACGGCCTGGGGATGGCGCGCGCCGGCGAGAGCATCAAGCGCGGAATCTGAACCGTTCGCCTGAGCTCGTCGAAGGGCTGTACTGCCTTGCGGCCGTGGACAAGAAGAACGGTGCTTCGACAAGCTCAGCACGAACGGCAGGCATGCGGCTCTGATCAAGCGCGACGGCTAAAGCCCTTCGATCCGCGTGAGGCCGAAGCGCGCGAGCGCCGGGGCAAGCGCGCGTTCGGGCGCGCCGAGGCGGGTGAACACCGCGATCCCCTCCCCCCGCGCCGCCGGCCAGGCTTGCCCCTCGGTGAGTGACGCGACGCGGCGCGCGATCCCCGCCGCCCCGTCGACGAAGCGTAAGGGGCGTGGGGCGGCGGCGGCGAGTTCGGCCTCGACCAGCGGAAAATGGGTGCAGGCGAGCACCAAAGTGTCGATCCGATCGCCCCCCGCCTGATCGAGCAAGCCGGCGAGCGCGGCGGCGAAGCGCGCGGGCGCCACCGCTTCCCCGCGCAAGCGCGCCTCGGCGGCCGCCACCAAATCCGCCGAGCCATGGCGCAGCACCAGGCAATCCCCCGCGAATTCGCGCGCGAGATTGTCGACATAAGCCTGGCGTACCGTCGCCTCGGTGCCGAGCACGCCGATCGCGCGCGTCTGGCTGAGGCGCGCGGCCGGCTTGATCGCGGGCACGGTGCCGACCACCGGCAGATCGAGCGCCGCGCGCACCACCGGCAGCGCGATCGTCGAGGCGGTGTTGCACGCGATCACCACCAGCCTCGGCCGATAGCGCTCGACCAGCCGCCCGAGCAGCGCGGGCACGCGCGCGGCGATCTCGGCCTCGCTCTTGATGCCATAGGGAAAGCCCGCCGAATCGGCGGCGTAAACGAGCGGCGCGCGCGGCAGCAAAGCGGCGGTCGCGGCGAGCACCGACAGACCGCCGACGCCGGAATCGAAGAATAGCAAGGGAGCGGAGGAAGGAACCACCGCGCGCCCCTAGCGCGCCGTCGCCGGCCCGTGCAACGCGCGCTTGCGTCGGCGGACGAAGCCCGCTTTAGCTGGCTCCGAGAAAGGGCTGGGGATGACGAGCGCGGTTCTGCTGGCGCCGCTGGGCGCGCTATTGCTGGGCTATTTGCTCGGGTCGATTCCGTTCGGCCTGGTGCTTACCGCCGCAGCGGGCGCGGGCGATATCCGCAAGATCGGCTCGGGCAATATCGGCGCGACCAATGTGCTGCGCACCGGGCGCAAGGGGCTGGCGGCGCTCACCTTGTTGCTCGATCTCGGCAAGGGCTATGCGGCGGTGACGATCGCCGACGCGCTTTGGCCGGGCCACGCCCCGATCGCCGCCGCCGCCGCTTTCCTCGGCCATTGCTATCCGGTCTGGCTGGGGTTCAAGGGCGGCAAGGGGGTCGCGACACTCATGGGGATCGTGCTCGCGCTGCATTGGCCGAGCGCGCTGGTGTTCGCCGCCACCTGGCTCGGCCTGCTCGCGACGCTGCGGATCTCGTCGGCGGCGGGGATGCTCGCGGCGGTGAGCGCGCCGGTGAGCGCGGCCTTTTTCGGGCGGCTCGATCTGGTGCCGCTGATGCTCGCGCTGGCCGCGATCGTGCTGTGGCGCCACCGCGCCAATATCG
>FRDC01001845.1_pt1 | contig 72655 bp, 66 predicted proteins | sample 1106171 | NCBI WGS metagenome assembly FRDC01 (sample SAMEA3930566, study PRJEB13176) | freshwater metagenome | biome: Drinking water system; feature: drinking water; material: water | place: Singapore | collected 2014-12-20 | reverse complement strand
CAGTTCGATTCTGTCCCTCGGCACCACATTTCGCCTACTTTAGAGAGTATTCTCTCCCTGACTACGAACGGCTTGGTCGCGACCTATCTGTCCAACAAGCAATAGGGCAATACCTTGACGAACCCCGCTAACAACTAGAAACGGGCAACTGATTGGCGAGACCTATGCTGTCCCGCTGTTCGTTCGATGACGTTGCCGATGAGGTCGTGCCCGACTCGATCACCAGCGCGATGACTTTCGAAGTCCTGGATTATAACTCTCGCGGTGAGGAAGGAAGGGCCGGGACCTTCAGCGAAGACCAGAGCACTTGACGAGCTGTCGTTTCGCTATCCCCCCCCCCTTAGCCGACATGTCGCTCAAGTTGCGGCGACGGCGGCCGTTGCTTCTTGTGGGGCTTGCGGCCTTCTACCCGACTTTTGATCGGCTTAACGCCGCTGTGACAATCCCATGTTTGTGCGCCAGGATGAGCAACTTTTGCCGATCCGTTACGTTGAGCTTGCTGAAGATGTTGGTGAGATGATGCCGAACAGTGATGTCGCTGATATGAAGGCGATGCGCCACCTCTTTATTCTTCATCCCCAATGCAATTAAGCCTACGATCTCCCGTTCTCGATCAGTCAAGGTATGAATCTCGTCAGGAATCCGAAAACCAATCCTGTCCTCAGGGATCGCTGGCATAGCTTGCTCTTGAGACACCAACCCGTTCGGACAACGTCTCCGAACTCCGATCACACTATGTATGACGGCAACGAGCGCAGATGGAGGTTGGGTTTTGAGGATTACCCCAGCTGCTCCCCGCGCCAGTGCTTTTCGGACGAGTTCACTCAGACCCAAATTGCAGAGAAGTATTACGGCAGAAGCTTGAACCAGAGGGGTTTTCAGTATCCGCATGCATTCGCTAGAATCGATGCTCTCAGGATCCAGATCCAGTACGATCACGTCTGGTTTCACGTGGACGAGTGGTCCGGCAAGCGTGACGGCGGATACTCGATGCTCTCCAACGACGCAGAATTCCGCTTGTGCCTCCAATATCGATCGTAAACCGGATCGAGTAATGTGATTATCACTCATGACCAAAATTTCAATCGGCTTCGCGTCATGTAGCATGGTTGTTCCTAACAAGCGCAAGGTCTGCGAATGCTGCCCTGTATCCGGATGAGCCCGCACCGGTCATGTGTGAGCACTCACAGCTCTTCGCACACCAGCCGTTCGCCGGTCGGATAACGCTTATGCAAACGGTTAAATTTGAGCGGTTCCTAATGGAAGAAACGGGTGGCGTAACCCTAGATGGTCAAGTCCTCTGAGGATACTAGGGGTATCCCTAGAGGAGGCGGAACCCCTGCGGAACAACGGCTCAATGGCTCGGCAGGAACAGCGGCGACTTCAATACGAGGGGCCAATAGCAACTTGGCAGGTTGGCTGAAGGGCACCGAACGGGACGGTTAGGACGCGGCCATTTTCGTGAGGCCGGCCCGATGGGCAAGTAAGAGCAACTGCTGACGATCGGATACTCCGAGCTTGTGGAAGATGTTCGTCAAGTGATGTCGCACCGTAATGTCGCTGATATGCAATTGTTCGGCGATGTCCTTGTTCTTGTGCCCTCCAGCGATCAACGCCACGATGTCGCGTTCCCGCTCTGTGAGATGTTCCAACTTGGTGAGTGTGACATCTTCCAGCTTGGTGAGATTTGCAGAGGGTGGGTGCTGAGGCCGGGTTGATCGCTCGTCGGAACTGAGCGGTGTGCTCTCCGGCGGTGGCTGGCCCACCAACCGGCTGACATGAATGCCGATGGTTGCCAGAAGGACCGACGGCGGCTGCAACCTCAGGACGACGTCTGACGCTCCGAGTCCCAAGGCCTTTCGCGTTCGCCCATCGTCCCCCAAGTCACCGATGACCAATACCACCGCCTGCTTTTGATCGCGCTTCAGAATACGCAGGAGCGCCAGAGGGTCTGAGGATTCGGAGTCGAGATCAAGAAGCACAAGCTCGGCGAGCGGTCTGATGGAAACGGCCGACGCACTCGCTTCCCGCACGGTGGCTTCACCCACGACGACGACGCCGGTCAGGGACTCGACGATCCGGCGCAAGCCGGACCGGACGATATGATTATCGCTGACGATCAGCAACGTCGCCTGGCGGCTCTGTTTCATGACAGGGTCCTTTCGTTCGCCGCGGCGACAATGGACATACAGTCGTCCGATCTCCATGCTCCCTGCGGAACAGTCCTATGTCGTGATCATCTGATAGCAGTCAGTGCTAGGCCGTTCCCGGCTCTCTTGTACCAGACGGCCGTGAGTCCGCCTCGAGCGGATTTCCTGCTGGCCCGCTGGAACCCGTGCTGGGAAAGGGTTCGGCCTGCTTGTAGCATGCGCGCGACACAAAAGTCTTCCTATTCTTTAGGACTACGTCCTCTTACGTAGCTTGGGGAGTGCTTAACCAGGCACAGTTGTGCCGAAGACATAGAATGAATGTAACAATCATTTAATCTGGATTCGGCTTGAAAATATACAAAGCTCCCATAGGAAATAGTTTCAGGACTTGCTACAACCTCGCCCGGTCACGCTTCCACGCTGGGAGCGAATGGGCGAAGCTGCGAGACGCGATGAATTCAGTTCAATCAAACGGCTGCGATCAAGCTGACTTTCGGTGGTTTGCTTTGCAGACGCATTCGCGCCAAGAAAAAATCGTCCGAGCGGAGCTCACAAAGCGAGATATCGAGCGGTTTCTCCCGACGATTCAACGGGTGAGTCAGTGGAAGGATCGCAAGAAGCGGATCGAGTTTCCTCTGTTCCCGGGGTACTGCTTCGCCAGGTTTTCGCTCAAGGGTCGCTTATCGGTCCTGCAAGCCCCTGGTGTCGTCCGGATTGTCGGCGCGTTGCGACCCGAGCCCATTCCCGATTCCGAAATCGATTCCTTGAGGATCATTATGGAGCAGCGTATCGGTTATGAAACGCATCCCTACTTCAGGGAAGGGGCTCTCGTCGAAGTGACAGCGGGGCCGTTGGCGGGTGTCCAGGGGATCCTCCTTCGACACGCACGGCCGTACCGCCTGGTGCTTCGAATCACCCTCATTCAACGCGCGTTGTCCGTCGAAGTCGATGCCGATTCAGTGGCGCCGGTTTATCCAGGCACGGAATCACGGCCGCTCATCTCAGGTCGACAGTCGACTCTCGCCTTGTAACATCAGCCTCGGAGGCATGAACCACCGCGCCCCTTTCATGCGGGGTTCCAAGCGAGGCTCCCTCGCTCGAGCCGGTCCAAGAGACGGTGTTCGTGAAGTTCAGCATCGTGGCGGAGGTGTCTATGGCATGCCGCAGCTACATCATCTGTCTCCTTGTGTGCCTCGCCGGCGCCGGAGGAGCTGCAGCCGCCAAGATGGACTCTCCGGCGGTTATGACGCCGACGGACTCTGGCGTGTCTGCCCCAGCGGACAAGCCGATGGACGGAATTTCCCGCGAGGCCATGGCCGGTGCAATGGCCACAGTAGGAAATAGTCATGGGCAGATCCTGGGGGCGCTCTCTAACACGGTCAGCAGCGACTATGTTATTGGAGCCGAAGACGTCCTCGAGATCACCATTTGGCGCAACCAAGACTTGTCGAAGGTGGTTCAGGTTCGACCCGACGGCCGGTTCTCGTTGCCGGTCATACGTGATGTGACGGCGGTTGGGAAAACGACCTCCCAGCTCGCCGACGAGATCACGAAGAAGCTCCGAGAGTACGTTCAGAATCCCGTCGTGGCCATCAGTGTGCGAGAGGTAAACAGTTACAACATTTTCCTCCTGGGCGAAGTGGTCAAACCTGGAAAGTATCCCCTCAAGAGCAAAACAACCCTCCTGCAAGGCATCACAATCGCCGGAGGCTTTACTCCAACGGCGGCAAGGAACCAAGTCGTAATCTTCCGATTCAAAGACCATGAGCCGGGTATGCAGACGCTCACGGCCAGTTACGACGATATCGTTCTGCGCGGTGGAGTCGATCAAAACCTGGAACTGAAAGCCGGGGATACGGTGGTTGTTCCAAGCGAGTCCATGGTGATCTTTCCCGGTCGGTGATGCGTATGTCATCCGCGAAGGCGATGGGTGATCGGTTTGCGCGCGGAGCGTTATGGTTGCGCGCGACCGTTGCAGTGCTGATGCTGTCCCTGGGGGTGCAGGGGTGCTCCACGCTGGTCGCGCAGGAGCGGGAATATGAGACTCCCTCCGAATTTCGGCTGGGGCCTGAAGACGTCCTCGAAATCGCGGTGTGGAAAAACCAGGACCTCACCAAGACGGTGGCGATTCGACCGGACGGTCTGATTTCCATGCCGATCATCGGAGACGTTCAGGCGTCGGGGCTCTCGGCCAACGAATTGGCGCAAAGAATCGCCGAACGATTGAAGCAATTCGTTCAAAATCCGTCGGTGTCCGTCAACGTGAAAGAATTGAACAGCTATTCCGTGTATGTGATGGGGGAGGTGGCCAAGCCCGGGAAGTTTCAACTCAAGTCCTACGTCACCGTGCTGCAAGCCGTCTCAATGGCCGGCGGTTTCACAGAGTACGCGAAGAAGAACAAGATGCAGGTCGTCAGAACCGTGTCAAACGGAAACCATAAGGTTCGTGAATCGCACATTCCGATTCGGTATGAGGAGCTGGTTGCTGGAAAGAGTGAAGCGGGAAACATCATCCTACTTTCCGGTGACACCGTTGTGGTGCCGTAGCGCTGTAATCAGGACCTTTCTGACCGCGCTCATTGCCGTTGTACTGACAGGGAGGGAAGGCGCCATCGGCGTGGGGCGCCCGTCAGCCGCATGGGCCGAAACTCGATTGATTCCGGCTGTGAGCGTCAGCGAGCGCTACGATTCCAATATCTTCTTCGCTCCAGCCGGATCGCTCGGCGGATTGAAACCCTGGGATGTCGTCACGTCCGTCACTCCCACGTTGCAGGTGCTGGACAAGACCCGAGACGTGGAAACCACCTTGTCGCTCGGCGGCAGCGGCAACCTGTTCGTCAATAATCCCAAGCTGAACTTCTTTTCGGCGCAAGCGGCCGGTTCTCTGAAACTGGACGGTCTGGTCGGCCAAGTGCTTCCGGGGTTGAAATTGAGGATATCAGACGGCTTCGCCTTCACACCGGAAGCGCCGAATTTTGTGCCGGCCGGGACGCCGGCTCCGACCGAGAACGTCTTTGCCAGAGGCATTCAGACCGTTCGGGCCAACACGTTTACCAATAGTGCGTCAGCCGTCGCGTCCTATCCGATCACCAAGTCCTGGAGCGTGCACGGCGACTACCTATTCTCGATCTTTCGAGTGGGCAACATCCTGTTCGAACAGTCGACCGCCGTGCCGGTCGTATTTTTCAACACCGACTATCATCGACTCACCGCCGGTCCGAGTTATCGGATATCCGATCGCGATCAACTCAGCTTGAATTACACGGCGACCAGAGCCGAGTTTCGGGACAAGGGGCAACAGGCGGAACCGGGGCAGCTGTTGGAGCAGTCGATCAGGGCTCATGCCGTGGAAGCGGAATACCTCATGCAGGGAAAGCATTGGTCGGTCGTCGCGAGTGGCGGCGCGACTCTGCTGGAAGGAAGCAGCCGCACCTTTTTTTCAGGAAAAATGGCGGCCTCCAACGACCTCGACTCCTCAACGCGGGTGGCTCTGGATGTGTCGCGCCAATTGGCCCCGGCTTTCTTTGCGACCGGCGGCGCCCTGATCAGCACGGCGATCGGCGCCAGCATCGGTCGCCGTTTGGGAGACTCGTTTTCTCTCACCGGGTCCGTGAACTACGGCCTAAACCAAGCCACGCCTGTCGAAGTGGTGCGCTTTCAATCATATTCCGGCACCGTCCTGCTCAGCTATACCGGTTGGCGCGACCTCACACCGACGCTGTCATATCAGCACACATACTTCGAAGTGGAAGGTCAAGGGCTGGGATATACGGTCAATCGCAGTGTGGTGCAGTTGTCGGTGGTCGCGAGATGGAAGTAAGCGGCGGCAGCGCCCTGAGTGACCGCTCGTTTGGCCACGGAACGGATCGATCATCGTGAGTTCAAGGAACGATAGTATGGCGGCGCGTCCGCGCGTCCGCATATCCCCAACGCGAGGGTGGCGGGCGCTCAATCTCAAGGAATTATGGCAGTACCGAGAACTGCTCTACTTCCTGAGCTGGCGGGACATCAAAGTTCGCTACAAGCAGACGATTCTCGGTGCGCTGTGGGCCATCGTGCAGCCATTTCTCACCATGGCGGTTTTCAGTCTGTTTTTCGGAAAACTGGCCGGCATGCCATCCGACGGGGTGCCCTATCCCGTCTTCGCCTTTGCGGCGCTGGTGCCGTGGACATTTTTTTCCAACGGACTGACCCAGTCGGGCAACAGCCTGGTGCAGAGCGCCGGTATGTTGAAGAAGGTCTATTTCCCTCGCCTGATCGTGCCTGTGTCGAGCATTCTGTCCGGCGTCGTCGATTTCGTGTTTGCCTTCGCGGTGCTCTTCGCCATGATGTTGTGGTACGGCATCATGCCTACAGGCAACGCCGTTTGGCTCCCTTTGCTGCTCCTGCTCGCGTTCGGCACGGCGCTGGGAGTCGGCTTGTGGCTGTCGGCGATGAATGTGCAGTTTCGAGATGTGCGCTACACCATTCCCTTCCTGGCCCAATTTTGGCTGTTCGCCACTCCCATCGCCTACCCGAGTAGTCTCCTGTCCGAGCCGTGGCGGACGCTCTATGGGATCAATCCCATGGTGGGGGTCGTTGAAGGTTTTCGCTGGGCCTTGTTGGGCACGGCGACCGGTCCGGGCCCTCTCCTGCTGGTGTCGGTGGCGGCGATGATGCTCATACTCGTGTCGGGACTGTTCTATTTCCGGCGGATGGAAACCACGTTTGCCGACGTGGTCTGAGCCCATGAATGAATTGGCCATTTGCGTCTGTGAGCTCGGAAAGCGGTTTCGAGTGGGAGCCAGGGTAGCCGGATCATACGGCACGCTCAGAGAGAAACTTGTCGATCTCGTGGGCGCGCCGTTTCTCCGGGTTGGGAGATGGCTGCGACGGAGCGGGACGGGCGACTCCGGCGCCGGCGACGATCTGCTGTGGGCCTTGAAAGACGTCTCGTTTTCCATCCGGCGTGGGGAAGTCGTCGGCATCATCGGGCGGAACGGAGCGGGGAAAAGCACGCTCCTCAAGATCCTCTCCCAGATCACCGAACCGACGGAAGGGTATGCCGACATGTACGGCAGGGTCGGTTCCTTGCTGGAGGTCGGAACCGGTTTTCATCCTGAGCTGACCGGCCGGGAGAATGTGTATCTCAACGGGGCGATCCTGGGCATGTCTCGCGCGGAAATCGACCTCAAGTTCGAGCAGATCGTCGCGTTTGCGGAGGTCCAGCGGTTCATCGATACCCCGGTAAAACACTATTCCAGCGGGATGACTGTCCGACTAGCGTTCGCCGTCGCCGCGCATCTGGAACCGGAAATCTTGGTGATCGACGAGGTGCTCGCGGTCGGCGATGCGGCTTTCCAGAAAAAGTGCTTGGGCAAGATGGAAGGTGTGGCCAAGGAAGGCCGAACGGTGCTTTTCGTGAGCCACAACATGCTGGCGGTACAAAACCTCTGTACGCGTGTCATTTGGCTCCACGACGGCCGGGTCGTACGGGACGGCCATCCGACCGAGGTCGTATCGGAATACCTTCGCATGTCCTCGTCGATGCTGACGGAGCAGGTATGGAGCGACATGGCACAGGCGCCGGGAAACCACACCGTCCGAATTCACAAGATCGCAGTCCGCGGGTCGGATGCCGACCGCCCGGAACAACTATCGATCGACCAGCCTTGTGAGATCGAGGTGGAATACTGGATACGAAAACCGCGCGCCGTCGTGCACGTCACGCTGCACGTTTATACGGAGCAAGGGATTCTGGCTTTTACGACCGGTTCAGCTGAGCAATCACACGGGGAGGCGGAATTGTTGCCGGTCGGACTGCATCGCAGCGTCTGCCATGTCCCCGGCCATCTGTTGAATACGGGGGTGCATCGCATTGTCCTGCTGATCGTGGAAAATCGGAGTGCGGTCACCTACCGCCTGGAAGATGCCTTGTCGTTCGACATGATTCAGTTGGGCAAGCAGCGGTTCGGGTGGCAAGGCCGAGAGCCAGGCGCGGTTCGGCCGTTATTGAACTGGACGACCCTGTGCGTGACGGCGGGCCTGCCGATCGAGGGCAACTTGTCGAAAGCGGGGACGCGTTGAAGGAAGCCTTGACGGCCCCGCCGGCAGTTGACAGTGCAGTCCACGCTGCGAGCGGATATGCGCACGCCGAGTACGCCGCCTCCTTGGTGGAATTCGGGACGCCGCGATTTCTCCCCCGTTGTCAAGGATGGATTCTCGAACGCCCGATCGCGGGGACGACCCGCCGGGACGCCATCGGCAGCTATCCGCTCTTCAGTTGCCGGGACTGGACTCGACTCGAACACGACTTGGCGGACGTCGGCACCGATTTGGTCAGCCTGATGGTCGTGCCGGCCCCGCTCGACGGCTGTTCACGACCGCTGCTTGAAGCCTGCTTCACTCACGTGACGCCGTTCAAGCATCACTACATCGCCGATCTCGCGCAGCCGCCGGAACAGATTGTCAAGAAGTCGCACAGGGACACGGTCGCGAGGGCACTCAGAAAAGTGAGCGTCACGGCTTGTGCTGACCCGCTGTCTCGCCTCGATCGGTGGGTGCAACTGTTCGACGTCTTGGCGAAACGGCATGCCATTGCCGGCATTCGGGCGTTTTCGCCGTGTGCATTCGCGCGGCAGCTTGCGGTGCCGGGCCTCGTGATGTTCGAAGCCATAGCGGACGGGGAGACGGTCGGCCTCGATCTCTGGTACGTCCAGGGAGAGGTAGCCTACGGACATCTGGTCGCGTTCAGCGAACGCGGCTATGAACTGCGGGCGTCCTACGCCACGAAATGGTTCATGCTGAATTATTTCTTCGGAAAAGTCCGGTGGGTCGATCTAGGCGGGGGAGCCGGATATCGACATGATCCGGCCGACGGCCTTGCGGTGTACAAGTCGGGCTGGAGCACCGGAACGGTGCCCGCCTTTCTCTGCGGCCGAATCTTCGACCGCGATGCGTACATCAGCCTCACCCGTTCCACCGGGACGGTCGGCTCTGCCTTCTTTCCCGCCTATCGGGCTGGCATTCCGTTTTGAGTCAATCGGTCGTGCTCTCATCCCGGCGGCGTACCGTCGCTCGCGCGAGGCGTCGCCACATCAGTTCACCATTTCATGAGGCCGGAAGGAGTATTGTCCATGCCCCCGCCTAACGGTGCCACTCTTTTCGCGACATCGATGCCAACCGCCGAGCAATGCATCGCGGCGATCGAGAAAGACGGCTATTGCTATGTTCCACAAGCCTTCTCTCCCGACCAGGTTGCACACGCACTGGAGAAAATTCGGGCCTGGTTCGACAGGACGTTGGCGAGCCAGTCCGATCGAATGCCGTATCTCAACAGGAATCAGCCCATGGTGTACAACCTCCAGGGCAAGGAGTTGTCCTTGCTTCGGATGGTGCTGGACTGCGAACTGATCGAAACGGTCCTGAAGCGATTTCTCAACGACGAATGGTTTACGTCCCTGCCGAAGGAGGCGCCAAACTACATCCTCCGGTCCTTCCTGGCACGGAGCAGCAACCACCAGATGCCGCTGCATATCGACTCCTTCATTCCGTATTCGGGGCCCTACTGCTACATCATGCAATGTTCGATCGCGTTGCAGGATCAGACGGAGGACAACGGGTGCACCGTGTTGATCCCCGGCTCTCACCTTTCAGGAAAGTACTGTGCACAAGAGGCGTTTCCCACAGCCATCTCCGTCAAAGCGAGGGCGGGCGACCTTGTGTTTTGGGACAGCCGGATCTGGCATGGGGCGCGCGAGAACGTCAGCGGCGGAACCAGATGGGCCATGATTGCGACGTTCTGTCGCTGGTGGATCAAGCAGGCCTTCGATATTCCGGGCAACCTGCCTCAGGACATCTACGATCAGTTGAGCGATCGGGAGAAGGCGATTCTCGGGTATTGCTCGGTCCCCTACGATACGGAAGTATACGGGATCGACATGAAGCGCAGCTATCGTCTGCTTCCCAAACTCGTCGCCGACTACCGGCGTTGAACCTCTCCAACCGATGGAGTCATCATCCATGAAACAGAATTTGACGGTCACCTACGTGTCGCACGCCTGTCTGCGCATCGATGGGCAATTCGGCTCCCTGCTTTGCGATCCATGGTTTCTCAATGAACCGGTATACGACTACGTATTGTGGAAATTTCCTCCCGCGGTGATTCCGCCTGAGCCGTTGCTGAAAGATCTCGACTACCTATACATCACCCATTCGCATGAGGATCATTTCCACATTCCCTCGATCAATCACATTCCGCGGGATATCCAAGTGCTACTGCCCGAGTATGCCAATCATCCATGCATGCGGGCGCAGCTCGTCGAGCGGACCATGCGCCAAATGGGCTTTCATCGAATCAAAAAAATTCAACCGTGGGAGACGATCCTCCTGGGCGGGAACACACCGTTTACGGTCGTGCCGTCGGCGAAGTCGCGCTCGCATGATTGGGAAAACTCCGGATTCGTGATCGAACATCCGGAAGCCCGGCTGTTGAACATGAACGATAACTGCGACGATGAGGAGCTTTGCGAGGACATCCACGCCAGATGGCCGACCTTCGAAATCGGGTTCATTCAGACCTCGAGCGCGACCGTGTTTCCGGCCTGTTATCGGATGTCGCCGGCTGAAAAGGAGGAAAAGGCGCGCAACAAGTGCGAAACCTTCACCTTGCACAAGCGGCTGATCGAGATGCTGCATCTCCAGCGGATCGTCCCGTTTGCCGGCGACTTCGGCTGGTATGACGACCGGAACTTCAGCCATAACTGGCTGGGACGATCTACGCCCAAGATCCTGGAAAACTGGATTCGGCACAATTATCCCGATCGGGAGGTGGCCACGTTGTACCCATCGGATACGTGGTCACTGTCCGACGGCATCGTCCGAAATCACCCCGACGTGGATTGGGGGCGACATCTGGAGTTCGTCGAGATGTGCAAGCGCAAACTGCAAAAGAAAGTGGATCACTACAACGCCTGGATCGATGCATCGGATCGTTCCAATCTGCGGCAACGATCGCGCCGGCATACGGACAACATCAGCACCTACATTTCTCAGGACGGCATCGTGTTTAGCGGACGATTTCGGGTCATCGTGGAGGGAGAGCACTCGAACTTTTCCTTCGTCTTGAAAGCGAATCCTCAGGAGGGGTTTGCCGTCGACTGGGAGGACTCCCGGCCGGTGGATCAGTCGATTTTTGTACCCGAACGGATCTGGGCCGCCATTCTGGAAGGGAAGCTGATGTGGGGCATGTATCAATGGGCCACCGAGATTCAAGAGCACGTGCCCTATCGGCTCGACCTCGGTCGATTCTGGTATTGGTTGGAGTACAACCTGGACCTGGGGAACAAAAATTCGCAAGCCATTATGGAACCCAGGCTGTACCCGAATCTTTCAGCGCCCACCATCAGACCGCAGTGGGGCACGGTGGAGTTCGAAGACGATTGGGACTTTCCGTGGATGCAACGCCCCGTCGAAACAGGTCGGAGTTCATCGATGAGCTGAGTGAACCTGAGGTTCGCCGGGCGATCATCCTCGCACACCGGTGAACGCGGGTGATTACGTCGAGGAGGATCATGCGGAATTACAGCCCTCGGTTCGTGTTTGTCGTGTCGACATCGGGATCGGTCATGAATCAGGTGTTGGCGAGCGCATCGTTGAGGAAAGTGGTGCATGCCGTGGTTGCCGACCGGCCGTGCCCGGCTCTCGAGAAAGCGGCAGCATGGAACGTGCCGACCGTCCTATTCGGGGAAGCGGAGCCCGAACGTTTCTGCGAACGACTGAACCGGTACATGGCGGAGCAGGGCATCGACTACATTCTCTCTTTCTACACGCAGTTCTACAGCCGGACGTTTCGAGAAAAGTTTCAGGATCGTATCGTCAATTTCCATCCCTCTCTGCTTCCGGCATTCAAGGGGATGGATGGGTTCGGCGACGGCATGGCCTACCATACAAAGATCATCGGAACGACGGTGGAACTGATCAAGGACGTGATGGATGAGGGAAAGATTGTCATGCAAACCGCCTGTGTCGTGGACCCATGCCTCAGCCAAACGGCGATGCGGCATCGTATCTTCGTTCAGCAATGCAAGACGTTGTTACAGGTCGTGCAGTGGATTGTGGAAGATCGCGTGCGTATTGCCGGCGATCGGGTGACGATTCTCGGTGCTCGGTATCATGACCTCGAATTCGTGCCAGCCTTGGAATGCCGGGACGCCGTGGACCTCAGCGTGACGTGGCCCGCGCCCGTTCCGTCGGCGGCCGCTCCTCAGTGTGCGACGCTCTCGGGGTAACTTCTCCGTCCAACAGAACGGATCGACCGACATGCAGCCTAAAGGCAGCGACGAATACGCCATGGGCACGACGTGCATCGTCTGCGGGGCAGATCGGTGGGCGCCCCTCGACGATCCCCATCCCTCCAGATCGGTTCGGGTCGACGGGGTGGTCGAAGACGTCCCCCTCGGCAAAGTGCACTGTCGAGGGTGTGGGTTGGCCTATCGTCCCTCTCATCGCGATGTGAGCCAACTCTATGAGAACGAATTTCTGCTGTACGGGAACCGTCCGGGGGCGGAGGTGTTCAGCCAGAGTCGGTATGCTCCCCTCACCCAACTGCTTGTCGAAGCCGTCGGATCGATGCGTCCCACCCGTATTCTCGAGGTCGGCTGCGGCAACGGCACCATGCTCACGGCGGTCCGTCGCCAATGGCCCCATGCGGTCGTTGTTGGACTGGAACCCTCTGAGGAAGGCGCTCGTCTCACGCGCAAGGCGGGCCACAACGTGGTACGGGCCCTCCTGGGTTCGTCGGTCCCCGGCGAGTTGGAGGGGAGGTTCGATCTCATCTACAGCAATCATGTGATCGAGCATACCGACGATCCGGTACGATTCCTTCGTGCATCGGCGGAACGCTTGACGCCCGATGGCGTGGTTGTCACGATCTGCCCCAACGGAGCGGTGCCTCATGCGGAGTTGATTCACTCCGATCATCTTTACTCCTTCACCCCTCGCCACCTGGCATCCGTGGCGACACAGGCCGATCTTTCACTCCGAATTGCGAAAGAGTTCGTCCTCGAGGAAGGGCCGGAGTACAACCAGGTCCTTGTGGCGTATTCGAGAACGCACATGAGCACAGGTCGGTCACTCGCATTCTCCTCGGCCTCGCCGGAAGAAGTCGAAGGATTGCAGCGCTCACGCAACGCGTACCTGCGAGGCTGGTCAAGACTAGAAGGACAGTTGTCGTCGAGAATCGGGTCGGCCACGAACGTGGTGTGTTTCGGCACCGGCGGATGGGCGGCCCGATTGGCCGGATACGCTCCTCAGTTATGGGGACGGGTGCAAGCCTGCGCGGTGGATGCAAAAGGCGCCGAGCGCTTCTGCGAGAAACCCGTGCTCGACTACCACAACTTGGACCGGCATCGTCCGGATGCAGTGATCGTCGCGACCAGCCCTCCTCGACAGGAGGCGATCGCGTCGCGAATGGGCCGGGACGGCTTTCAAGGAATCCGCTGGAACGATCTCATCGACCGGTGACCGCGAGACGATCATGTTCAAGCGGTGCGGTATCGCTGGCAGACTGCTATCTGTGAGAAAGGACGCGATCATGAACCGTACGGCTTCTGTTCCTTCATCGCTCCAAGCGGCCTACAAGGAGCAAGGGTACGTCATTGCGAAAGGTCTCATTCCGGATTCCGTCATCGAGCGTGTGCTCGATGATCTGGATCGAGTCGCTGGGCAGATCCTGGATTCCAGAAATCGGTTGACCTCCGACCTGGGTCGATCGGGACTGCTCCAAAAACTGCGTGCGGTCTTCGACTTGGACGTCAATCTATATCTCAGCATTCTCCGCCTCGGCAGCCGGCTTCAGTCCGTGTACGCCTTGACCATGCACGAGCGAGTGCTGCGGTTGCTCGAGGAACTGGGATGCCGCGTAAGTGCGCTTCCCTGCGGGGTGGCCATCCATCTGGTGGCCGAAGAACTCCGGATTCCCGGCGGATACTTTGGATGGGGAGCTCACCAGGATTGGTCGTCCGCTCAGGGCAGTTTGGATCAGTTCGTTTTATGGACGCCGCTGATGGATGTGAGCCGCAACTTTTACCCCATTGAGATCGTCCCGGGCAGTCACAAATTGGGCGTGCTGCCGGGAGACCGTGCGAATGCGAATGTGCGAGGGGCGTTGATCACGATCCAGCCCGGCCTTATCGATGAACAGGCGTTCATGCCGATAGAAATGGAACGGGGGGATGTGGTGATGTTTTCCGGCCTCCTGGTTCATCGGACGGGAAAGGGCACGCGCCCGGGCTTACGATTGGCCTGCGGCGCTCGCTTCGACAACGTCCAAGATCGCACCTTCGTTGAGCGAGGGTATCCCTGCGCGTTCCGGCTCCATGCGGAGACACAGGTGCTGCATCCAGGATTCCCCTCACTCGAACAAGTTCGAGAGTTGTTCTCTTAGATCCACTCACCGCACTCCCGAGCATACTGGCGAACCGGAGGTAAGCACATGAAAGGTCTGGAAGAGCTGGCTATTTTCGGCGGACAACCGACATTTGCGACTCCGCTCCACGTGGGGTATCCCAATATCGGGAATCGAGCGGCTCTGTTAAGCCGGATCAACGATATCTTGGACCGCCGTTGGCTGACGAACATGGGACCCTATAGCCAGGACTTCGAGCATCGCGTGTCCGATCTGCTCGGGGTCAAGCATTGCATCGCCATGTGTAACGGTACGGTCGCGCTCGAAATCGCGATTCGAGCGCTGGGCCTGACGGGAGAGGTCATTGTCCCTTCCATGACTTTTATCGCGACCGTACATGCCCTCCAATGGCAGGAAGTGAGACCCATCTTTTGCGATATTGCTCCCGGCGAATTCCATCTGGACCCCGAAAAGGTCGAGGCGATGATTACGCCTCGAACGACCGGAATCATCGGAGTCCATTTGTGGGGACGCCCTTGCCATGTGGAAGCGCTCACCCGAATCGCCCACCAGCGGCGGTTGAAACTTCTGTTCGATGCGGCGCATGCCTTCGGATGCTCACACAACGGACGTATGATCGGCAACTTCGGCAATGCAGAGGTGTTCAGTTTCCATGCCACGAAATGCATCAATACGTTCGAGGGCGGTGCGATCGTGACCAACGACGACGAACTCGCGACGAAAATCCGCCTGATGACCAATTTCGGCTTCGGTGGGACCGACAAGGTCGTCTACATTGGAACGAATGGAAAGATGAACGAGGTGTCGGCCGCGATGGGAATTACCTCGCTCGAGGATCTCGGACAGTTCATCGGATTGAACCGGGCGAATTATCAAACATACGTGAAAGAGCTGACGGGGATTCGGGGTCTTAGGCCGGTCATGTACGACGAGCAGGAGCGGAACAACTATCATTACATCGTCTTGGAGATCGATGAAGCGGTGACCGGCGTGAGCCGGGATCAATTAGTGGATATCCTCTGGGCTGAAAATGTGCTGGCACGCCGGTACTTTTTCCCTGGATGCCACAACATGGAGCCGTACCGGTCGTATTTTCCACTGAGCCGGTTGTGGCTGCCTGAAACCGAGCGCATGGCGAAACGCGTGTTGGTGTTGCCGAACGGCGCGGCCGTGAACGAGGAAAGCATCAAGTCCATCGGACAATTGATTCGAACTGTCGTCTCGCGCGGTCGGGAAATCCGCGACCGCCTGAAGATGCCGCTGCGTCCTACGCTGGCACCGGCCGTCCAAGGGCCAATCCCTGAACTGACGACCGAGTTGGAAATCGTGCCGCGGTGATCACCGGTCGTCGTAACGCCCGCATACGCCATGTTGTTTCATTCGGTCGAATTTCTGTTTCTGTTCCTGCCGGCCACGGCGGCAGTCCTGTTCGCCTTGAATACGATGGGACACCAGCGGCTGGCCATGTGGTGGATCGTGGCGGCGTCGGTATTCTTCTACGGCTATTGGAACGTCGCCTATCTTCCATTGCTCGTGGGATCCGTGGCGCTCAACTACTGCATTGGAGAGCGGCTGGGTGCTACCAAGGACAAGCGCTTGTTGATCCTCGGCATCGCGGTCAATCTCGGGCTCTTGGCCTATTTCAAGTATGCCGGGTTTATTGCCGACAACCTGCGATTTCTCGGCGTCACGGACCTCCGTGTCGTACTGCCCATCGGGATTTCGTTCCTCACCTTCGAGCAGATCGCATACTTGGTCGACACCTTCAGAGGACAAACACCGAGAAGGGAGTTTTTGCGATATGCGTGCTTTATCGCATTCTTCCCACGGCTGATCGCCGGCCCTATCGTGCGCGCCCAGGAAATGATGCCGCAACTCCGCGCACGCGCGTTGGGCAGTCTGGATGCGAGGTCTCTTGCGACGGGGGCGACGATTTTCATCATCGGGTTATTCAAGAAAGTCATCTGCGCCGATCATGTCGGGTCCTACGCCACCCATGTGTTCCAGGCGGCCGATGCGGGGACCGCGGTCACCCTATTCGAAGCCTGGGGAGGGGCGTTGGCGTTTACCTGCCAAATCTATTTCGATTTTTCCGGATATTCCGACATGGCGATCGGTATCGCGCGCATCTTCGGCATCGTCCTCCCGATGAACTTCGACTCGCCGTACAAAGCGCACAACATCATCGAGTTCTGGCGGCGATGGCACATGACGTTGTCCCGGTTCCTCCGCGACTACTTGTATATTCCTCTGGGAGGCGATCGGAAAGGCGAGGCGCGACGGAATCTCAACCTCATGCTCACCATGCTGGTGGCCGGTTTGTGGCACGGGGCCGGCTGGACCTATGTCGCATGGGGAGGCATCCACGGGTTCTACTTATGCGTGAATCACGGCTGGCGGGCGCTTCGACGCCGATGGGGGCATGTGACGACCGATGCCACGCTCTGGGGGCGGAGGTGCGGTACGGCGGCGACGTTGTGCGCCGTCGTCGTGGCCTGGGTTTTCTTCAGAGCCACCAGCTTTGCCGGTGCATTGAACGTACTGACCGGGATGGCCGGTCTACACGGGCTGGGGGGTATTTCCACCAGTCTGGTTGGATATTGTGTTGCCCCGCTTCTCTTGCTGGTGTGCCTGCTCGCGCCCAATACCCAGGAACTGGTGGGTCGAATGGACGCCGTGCCGGCCGGTCTGACGTTCGCTGCATGGACGCCTGCTCCGGCCTGGTGGAGGTGGAAGCCGAGTCCGGGCTGGTCCATCGCGCTGGGGCTCATGTTTTACATCGCGATGATATCGCTGACTGAAGAGCGAGAGTTCATTTACTTCAGGTTCTGAGGGTCTGATGAGACTCCGCGTGTTTGGAAGCACCACCGCCAACCAAGAATACGCTCTGTATCTGATGGGTGTCGTTCAGTGCGTCCTCTTTGCGTATCTGGCCACGATGCTGCTGGTACAGACGCAGCGAATGGTCATTTTCGAACGCGATTATCCCATGTGGCTCAATGCCAAACAGGTGGCTAGCTCCGCTTCGGCGGCCCAGTTGGATTTGCTGGTGATCGGCGATTCTCGCGTAAAGGCCGGGTTCATTCCCGACCTGGCCGAGAGGACATCGCTGAATCTTGCCACGACCGGCCAATCTCCCATCGAGGGGTACTATTTATTGTCGAATTACCTGCGCGGGCATCATCCGCCGAAAAAGCTGCTGTTGAGCTATGCGCCCTATCATCTGACGATGGTGGACGTCTTTTGGGAGATGACCGTCAAGTACGGGTTCCTGAGCTACCGGGACTATCAGGAGGTCTGGGACACGTCGAGACGACTCAACGACAAGACGCTCGGCGAGAGAGACTTGCGGTGGCAGTACTATTTTTTCCCCAGCAAGTACTGGGGTAGCGTGAGGCACGCGATCAAGGAACGGCGGTGGAGAACGAACGAGGAAACCTATCAGACCGTGACCAACAATCACGGGCACTTCTATTATGGAAAGCAATCCGGATCCAGCGATCTGAATGAAGAAGCGGAGCTCGGAAGTTTTGTAAGCGCTCGCCTGTTGGATTCTTACCTCAACCGACTGATCGATCTGGCCCACGCGAACGGCATCGAAGTCTTTTGGTACACCATGCCGTTCAATCATGAATCTTGCGCCAAGGTGCCCGAGTCGTTCATCCGGGACTATGAGCGATATCTGACCGAGCTGGCTGCCCAAAAAGAGATCCAGGTGATTCAGACAATTTCGTGCTTACCGAACGCATTGTTCGGCGACAAGAGTCACCTCTATGCAGGGGCAGGCGCCAACACCTTGGCTATTTTGAAGGCGGTGTTCGGTTCGTCGACCCCCATCTCCCTTTCGTAGTTTGCAAATATCCGACCACTCGGGTTGTCCGAAGCGCGAGCCACCACTATGAAAGCCGCATTTGCCGAACGCGACATTACGCCCGCCGTCGGAATGGAGATGCCGGGAGCGTCTCGTCGGACTGTGCACCAGGGGACGACGCATGATCCGTGCAAGGTGCGGGCGGCGGTGTTCGAGGATGGTGGGTCCGGCGCGGCTCTGGTCAGCGTCGATGCGGTCATCGTCCCCCGGTCGCTTGTCTGCGCTGCGCGAAAGAAGATCGAAGCACGATGCGGCATCGTATCCGCCGCCGTGATGATCGCAGCCACACATACCCACAGCGGTGGGCCGCTCGGATTTTATGAGCTGGGGCAATTCGATCACGCGCCGTCATGGATTCAACATCTGGCATACGCCGGTTCCCCCTGCGTCGATGTCGGCTATGCACGGCATGTCGAGGCTCAAATCGTGTCGGCGGTCACGGAAGCGTGGGAGCGGCGCACGGAGGTGCTCTGCGGTGCGGCCATGGGACGTGCGCAGAAGGCGGCGTTCACCAGGCGGTTCCGTATGCGGAACGGTCGAACGTACACCTTTCCCGGCCAAGGCAATCCGGACATCCTTTCCGAGGCGGGACCGATCGATCCGGGAGTAGGAGTGCTCGGCGTGTGGGATTCGAGAGGACGCCTCGCCGGCTGCATCGTCAATTTTGCGTGTCATCCCAATACCAAGCCGGGGGGCACTTCGGCGGATTGGGTCTATTACCTCGAAAGCGTGTTGCGTGCAGGAGTGGATGCAGATGCCGTGGTGTTGTTCATGAACGGTGCCTGCGGCGACGTGACGGCCGTGGATACGATGAGTCGATACACCGATCAGGTCGGGGAGCGTTGGACACGACGGATCGGCGCGCGTGTGGGTGCGGCCGCGATGGAGGCGCTCTTCGATGCGGTGCCAGGTCCGATCGCTCCGGTGGCCACGCGGGTGGCACAGTTGCGATTCGCACGTCGGCAGCCGAGCCGTATGCAGTTAGAGGAGGCCCGGCAACTTGTCCGGGCCGATGAGCCGCTCCAGGACGGCTCGGCACAGTGGTTCTTTGCCAAGGAAACGCTCTTGCTGGATTCGTTGTGCTCTCGGGAACCGGATGCGACGGTCGAGATTCAAACGGTTCAGATCGGTCCCACCGTATTCCTGGCCTGTCCGGGAGAATTATTTTGCGAGTTGGGGCTGGCCTTGAAAGCGTCGAGCCGGTTTCCCATGACGTTTCCGATTTCGTTGGCCAACGGGTTCTGCGGATATTTACCTACTCGCGAAGCCTTGAGCCGTACCGGCGGCGGGTATGAAACCCGATTGACGGGCCATTCCAACTTGGCCGCCACCGCCGGAGAGGACATTGTCAAGGCTCTGTTGGATCTCAGCGCCGACATGAACCCCGGTCGCTTTCCGGACCTTCCCGTGCCGCCGCCGTTTCGTCAAGAGTGGGAGTTCGGTAATGTGCCGGCTGAATGTTGAACGTAATGTTGAACGTGATGACACCGATCTGTGAGAGGGCCGGGACGTCTCTACCGCCGGATACCGTTCCGCTCGACGGCCGCCGACGTCCGACCGGCGGTTTCATTGCGGTCGTTCTGGCGGTGACCGTTCTCGGCGTGATGATTGTGCTGGGACTACATGCCGCGCGGGGCGGCGCGGCGAACGGGATGTTGGTGGAGGCAGTGATGGTCCCGATGCGGGACGGCGTCAGACTGCAGACCGCGGTGTGGAGCCCCGACGCGTCCGGCCCTCATCCGGTCGTCTTAAGCCGCGGCTACAATGCGACCGGTCCAGCGCTTTCGGCCCCCTTCGTGAAGGCCGGCTACGTGTATGTCGGGCAAGCAACCCGCGGGCACGGCGGATCGGAGGGCGCCAACGGCGTAGCGGATCGCTTTTTCTCGGACGGAGCGGACGGCTACGATACCTTGACGTGGATCAGTCGACAGGCCTGGTCTAACGGGCAGGTCGCCATGTACGGGAAATCCTACTGGGCTGGGACGCAGTGGCTTGCGGCAGTCGAGCAACATCCCAATCTCAAGGCCATCATTCCTCAGGTCATGAACGCGGATGTATGGCAGTGCGGATATCGTTGCAACGGCGCACTTTCACTCGCGTTGGCCGCGGGAAGCCGTGCCTTCAGCGACGACAGCATGGCTGAAATCGCAGCGCTTGGGTTCGGACGCTATTTTCGTCATCTTCCGCTCGTGACGATGGATGAACGCGTCGGTGGCAAAAGGGTGACGGGCTCGCGGGAGCTCTGGAAGCAGTATGTGACCCACGATACGTTCGATGCGTATTGGCAGGCGATCACGATTCGAGGAGACGGACAGGACGGCAAATACCGCTACATCACCATGCCCGTCTATCTCATGGGAGGGTGGTATGACTACTACGCGGGAGCGGCGTTCACCAGCTTTCAACGGCTGAAGGAGGCCAATCCAACTGCCGACACCCGCATTATCGTCAATCCATCGGACCACCTCAATCGAGTGGTGGCCGGTCGAGACTTCGGCCCCGGCGCGGCGAAGGATGAAATCACGTTGGCCATTAGGTGGCTCGATCATGTGTTGCGCGGCTACGAGAATGGCGTCGAGCAGGAGCCGCCGGTCAAGATTTTCACCATGGGAGTCAATCGTTGGCGCGAGGCGCGCGAATGGCCGCTCGCCGGAACCCGATACACGAAGTACTACCTTCGCGCTCCCGACGGAGCACGTGCGGGATATCTCGATACCCTGCATCCCCTCGAGGAACCTCCCTCTGTCTACACGTACGATCCGGAAGATCCAGTGCCGACCTTGGGCGGAAACCATTCCGTCATCGACGCCCAGTTGGCGCCGATCATCCGGGCCGGAATCGCGGATCAGCGTCCGAACGAAACACGATCCGACGTGCTGGTCTGGTCCAGTCCTCCGCTCGAGCAGCCTCTGGAGGTGACGGGGCCAGTCGAGCTCAAGCTGTTCGCGTCATCCTCAGCTCCCGACACGGATTTTGTCGCCAGGTTAATCGACGTGTATCCCGACGGGACGGCCTACAACCTCACGGAAGGCGTGCTGCGGGCCCGGTTTCATCGCTCCATCTATGAGCCGCCCGAGTCGTTGGTGCCGGGGACCATCTATGAATTCACGATTACACTGCAACCTACGAGCAACGTATTCCTGGCCGGACACCGAATCCGCCTTCATGTCACCAGCAGCTGTTTCCCGCTATGGGATCGGAATCCCAACACTGGGCATCGTTCCGGCATGGATGCCGAGATGCAGAAGGCCACCCAACGGGTTTATCACGACCGCGCGCATCCGTCGCATCTGGTGCTTCCGGTGATTCCCGTTTCCCTTGTCGGTTCGAACGACCCGCAGACGAAAGGGTGACCACGATGGCCTTCGAGATCATAAAACGTTCGAAGGTATATGTGCGAGTGGTTCAGCCGTTTCTCTGGTCGGCGATATTCGCGCATCGGCGATTCCGAGACTCTAGGCGCGCAAGTTGGTTCGAAAAGCTGGCCGTGGAAGACAGCAAGCTGTTGGAGCAAATCAGAGCCCAGGACCAGCATCTGTACGGGAATGATCCGTCGCCTCTCGTCAGCATCACGACTCCGACATACAACCGCGGTCAATTGGTCGCGGAACGCACTGCGCCAGCCGTTCTGGCGCAAACCTATGGGAATTTCGAATGGCGGATCGTCGGCGACCACTGCACGGATGACACCGCCGAACGCTTGGCGAAGATCCGAGATCCTCGTCTGCATTTCCAGAACTTGCCTGTGCGCCCGCGTTACCCCAAAAACAAGCGGAAACGGTGGTTGATGGTCGGAAGCGACGCCAACAATCTCGCCCATCAATGGGCCAAGGGAACCTGGATTTCACACCTCGATGACGACGATGTCTATACCGACGATCACATCGAGCGATTACTGTCGGTCGCGTTGGCGAGGGATCTCGAATTGGTGTGGGGCCGGTCCCGGTTTGAGTGCTTGCCCGGTCAATGGCTCGACCGTGGAGCGGACATGAAGGAAGACGGACGAACCCCTGGCTATGTGTCACATTCCACGGTGTTGTATCGGAAGTACCTGGACAAGGTGTTTCCATACAACCCCTATTGGCCCCTCAAACTGAATATGCCGGGAGACGCCATCCGGTGGAGGCGTATGGCGAACGCCGGCGTGCGTGTCGGTTTTGTGGACCATGTCGTCACGCTCATCCCTCTTCGTCCTGGAGAGATCGCACGGTCCATGTTTCACGGTCATTGAACGAGTCGGATGCTGCAACAGCAGTAGCTTGCAACGCATAGTCAGCGATTGAGAGGGTGCTATGGCAAAGGAGGCCAACCATACCGCAGGACCTGTCATGGGAGATGTGTTGATGGAAGTTCAGCGCCGGAGAAGGTGGACGTTTGTGGATAAATTGAGAGCCGCTCAAGAGGCCTCGGCTCCCGGCAACAGCGTGTCGTCCGTCGCCCGAAAATACGGGATGGCCCCGAGTCAGCTCTTCCGCTGGAGAAAAGTGATTCTGGATTTCACCATCGAACCGGCAACGGCGGATCACCAAACCGTCGTCGTGACCGAAGTACGCGAACTGAAACGACAGATTCGAGAATTGGAACGGCTGTTGGGCAAAAAAACGTTGGAGAACGAGACATTGAGAGAAGCGATCGCCCTGGAGAAGTCTCGAAGCGGCGAGTACCCATGAATGGTAAGAGACGGTTCGGCGTTCGGAGGTGAGCACGCGCAGTATGTCGAAATGCCTCGTCATCGCGGAAATCGGTCAGGCTCACGACGGCAGCCTTGGAATTGCGCATGCCTATGTGGATGCGGTGGCCAAGGCCGGAGCGCATGCGGTGAAGTTTCAGACCCACATCGCGCGGGCGGAAAGTACGCCGGGAGAGCCGTGGCGCGTCAGGTTCAGTCGCCAGGATACCTCACGATACGAGTACTGGAAACGCATGGAGTTCACGGAGGAGCAGTGGCTCGGTCTAAGAGCCCATGCCACCGATCTTGGCCTGAAGTTCATCAGCTCTCCGTTCTCCATCGAGGCGGCCCGTCTGCTTCAGCGCATCGCGCTGGATGCCTGGAAAGTCGCATCGGGTGAAGTGGCCAATCGCCCGTTGCTCGATTTCATGGCGGCGTCCGGGATTCCCGTGCTGCTGTCGAGCGGCATGAGCGGCATGTCCGAGTTGGACGAGGCGGTTGCGCGGCTCAAAGCCGGGGGAAGTCGTGTGACGGTATTGCAGTGTACGACCGCGTATCCTTGTCCGCCGGAAAAAATCGGTCTGAATCTCATCCCGCTCTACCGTCAGCGATATCACTGCGAGGTCGGGATGTCCGACCACTCAGGAACGATCTATCCGGGGCTGGCCGCCGCGACAGTCGGCATCGACGCATTGGAAGTGCACGTGACGCTGAGCCGAGACCTACCGGGCCCCGATGTGCCTGCAAGCGTCACGATTCCCGAACTGCAGCAGTTGGTTGAAGGCATCGCGTTCATCGAAACGATGCGGGCGCACCCGATCGACAAAGACGCAATGGCAGGGGAAATGGAACCGCTGCGGAGGCTGTTCTTAAAAAGCGCGGTGGCCGTCGCCGATCTGCCACGCGGCACTGTTCTCAGTTTTGACCACGTGACCTTCAAGAAGCCTGGAACCGGAATCGGGGCCGACGGGATCAGTCGCATACTCGGCCGCACGCTCCGGCGTGCCGTGCGCGCGGACTGCCTGCTCTCCGAGGAAGATGTGGAGCCGTGACCCCCCACCTCCATCCGCTGGCGGACCAACCTCATAAGATTCTCAACCTGGAACCGGAAGGATACTCTTCGGAAGCTCGGAAGCTCCTTCGGACCCTGGGTGAGGTCACGGACGGGCCTTGGAGGCGCCGAGAATTGCTGGAGCGGATTGCCGCCTACGATACCCTCATCGTGCGTCTGCGGCATCAGATCGACGAAGAGCTCTTCAAAGCAGGAAAAAACTTAAAAGTCGTCGTATCGGGGACAACCGGCTTGGACCATATCGACCTCCCGTCGGCGCAAGCCCGCCACGTGACCGTTCTGAGCTTGAGAGGCGAACACGACTTCTTGCGCACGGTGACGGCGACGGCCGAACACACCTGGGGATTGTTGCTGGCCGTGATGCGTCGAATCCCCGAAGCCTGTGCTTCGGTCGTCGCAGGGCAATGGGACCGCGATGCCATGAAGGGGCGCGATCTGGCAGGGAAACGGCTCGGTATCGTGGGGTTAGGGCGGCTTGGGAGCCAAGTCGCCAAATATGCCGCCGTTTTCGGCATGCGCGTCGCTGCCTATGATCCGTTCGTCACGACGTGGCCGGACGCAGTTGCCGAGCGAACGTCTCTCCACGATCTGTTCTCCGACAGCGATGTGGTGACCATTCATGTGGATCTGAATCCATCAACGCACAATCTGATCGGTGCGGCCGAGATCAGCCGTCTTCCGCGCGGCGCAGTCTTGGTCAATACGGCAAGGGGACAAGTCTTGGATGAAAGAGCGCTCCTGGCCGCACTGCACGATGGGCACCTGGCGGGAGCTGCGCTCGATGTCCTCTCCGATGAGCGAAGTGCAGAGCGGCGATCCGGCAGCGCGCTGATCGATTATGCCCGGCATCACCGGAACCTGCTCATCACCCCGCACATCGGGGGCGCCACCCATGAAGCGATGGCAAAGACCGAAGTCTTCATGGTGCACAAGCTAGCGCATTTCTATTCCCACGCCACCATCTAACGAATCTACCGGAGCCATCATGCGAAAAGTCTGCGTGGTCATTACCGCCCGTCCGAGTTATGCGCGTATCAAGACCGTGCTGCAGGCCATCCAAGAACATCCTGATCTTCAGCTGCAACTGATCGTGGGTGCCTCGGCTTTGCTGGATCGTTACGGGGAAGTCGTCAACGTGATCCGGCGGGACGGGTTCCAACCAGATGCCGTGGTGTACATGGTCCTCGAGGGAGAAAACCTCATCACGACCGCCAAGTCCACCGGTCTCGGGGTCGGGGAGCTCGCGACGATTTTCGACAACATCAAGCCTGACGTCGTGATCAGCGTCGCCGACCGGTTTGAGACGATCGCCACGGCGATTGCGGCGTCCTACCTCAACATTCCGGTCGCGCATCTCCAGGGAGGGGAGGTCACCGGATCGATCGACGAAAAAGTGCGCCATGCCGTAACCAAACTGGCGAATCTGCATTTCGTGTCAAATACCCAAGCCTCCGACCGCGTGCTCCGCATGGGAGAAGACCCTGACTCGGTATTCATCACCGGCTGTCCGTCCATCGATCTGGCCGAGCGAGTGCTGGCGTCCGCGAAGAACGGCTTCGATCCCTTCGCGCACTATGCCGGCGTCGGCAAACGATTCGATGCCCGGGAGGGGTATCTGGTGGTCATGCAGCATCCCGTCACGACGGAGTACGGGGATTCCGCATCGCAGATCGAGGAGACGATTTCCGCGATCACGGATCTTCATCAGCCGACATTTTGGTTTTGGCCGAACGTCGATGCCGGGTCCGACCAGATTTCGAAAGGGCTCCGGCGGTTTCGGGAAACCAATTCCACCGCACCCATCCATTTTTTTAAGAACATGATGCCGGAGGATTTTCTCCGATTACTGCTCGGCGCCCGCTGTCTCATCGGCAATTCAAGCGTCGGCATTCGCGAAGCGTCCTACCTCGGAGTGCCGGTCGTCAATATTGGCAACCGCCAACAAGGCCGGGAGCGGGCACGGAACGTCGTGGATGTCGGCTATCATGCCCCGGACATCGTCTCAGCCGTTCGGCATCATCTGGCCAACGGACGGTACGAACCGAGCTCCTTATACGGCGACGGCAAGGCCGGCGAGCGGATCGCCCAAATTCTGGCACGCGTGCCGTTGCGTGTCGAGAAACGGATTGCCTACTGATGGATCGTTCTATGAAAGTATTGGCTGTCATTCCCGCCAGAGGCGGATCGAAGGGCGTGCCACGGAAGAACATCCGACCGCTCTGCGGCCGGCCGCTCATCAGTTATTCCATCGAGCAGGCCTTGGCGGCTCGCCACTTGTTTTATCGCGTCATCGTTAGTACCGACGACCAGGAGATTGCCTCCATTGCGGCGGCGTACGGTGCCGACGTGCCGTTTCTCCGCCCGGCCGAACTCGCAAGAGACGACTCGCCGGTGATTCCGATGCTGCAACATGCCGTGACCTTCGTCGAAACAGAGGATGCGGTGCGGATGGATTGGATTTGTCTGCTGCAGCCCACGGAGCCCTTCCGGTCGACGGTGGATCTGGAGCGATGCCTGGAATTGGCACGGACCGGAGGCAGCGATTCGGTCATCAGCGTCGTGCAGGTGTTCGCCACGCATCCGGTCTTGATGAAAAAGATCGAACACGAGCAACTGGTCCCCTATTGCCTCGAAGAACGCGAAGGCACCAGGCGGCAGGAGTACCAGCCGCCGGCCTACATGAGAAACGGAGCCGTCTATCTCACGAGGCGGGATGTCCTGATGAATCAGCACTCGATATGGGGCAAGACAATCCGTCCGTTCATCATGCCGCTCGAACGGTCCGTCAGTATCGATACGGAGATCGATTTTAGAGTTGCGGAAGCCCTGATGGCGGAGCAGCGCGCGTTCCAGGAAAGCGGTAAGGCCTGACCGATGTGCGGCATCACCGGATTCGTGAGCGTCGACCAGCCCGCTTCACCACGGACCATCGGTCTCATGACCCATCCGCTCTCCCATCGCGGCCCTGACGCGGAAGGCGTGTGGGTTGAAGGTCACGCTGCATTGGGGAACCGACGCCTGGCGGTGCTGGACTTGTCCGATCGGGGGCATCAGCCCATGGTCAGCCGCGACGGGCGATTCGTCATGACGTACAACGGCGAAGTGTATAACTACCTCGAGTTGAAAACGGAACTCGAAGACGACTGTGAATCGGGTACCGATACCGAAGTCGTGCTTCATGCGTTTACCCGATGGGGGACGGAGAGCCTGCACCGCCTCAACGGCATGTTCGCGTTCGCGGTTTGGGATCGCCTGACCGAGCGCTTGTGCCTGGTTCGAGATCGCTTTGGCGTAAAACCGCTGTACTATGCCGAATACGATGGCACCTTGTATTTCGCCTCGGAAATCAAGTCTCTGGCGGCCGCCGGAATCCCGCTGGAGCCCGACGAGGAAACATGGGGCCTGTACCTGCGGCATGGCGCCTACGACGGTGGTCCCTCCACGTTTTTCAAAGGGGTGCGCCGGCTGCCACCTGGATACTACTTGACCTGGCAACGGGGGCGCGTCGAGCTCCAGCGCTGGTACGACGTCGCCGATTGCGTCCTGTCGTCCGGCGTTGATGCGAGAGCGGACCGGGTGGTGTGCGAGGAGTATCATCAGCTCTTGTTGGACTCGGTGCGGTTGAGGTTCAGGTCCGACGTCCCGGTCGGTGTGTGTCTGAGCGGAGGACTCGATTCCTCAACGTTGGTGGTGCTGTTACAGGAGTTGTTTGGAACAGACCATACCGTTCGCAGCTATCACTTCGCCTCGCGCGACCCCCGGTACGATGAAACGCCATGGGTGCACCGACTACTTGCCGGACACCGTTGTCCGCTGACCGTCAGCTATCTCGAGGCGTCAGACGTGCCGGCGCTGGCCGAGCGCGCCATCGCGTTTCAGGAGGAGCCGTTCGGAGGACTTCCGACGCTGGCGATGATCCAGCTGTTCGAGCGTGCCAGACACGAAGGAACCATCGTGTTGCTGGATGGCCAGGGCCTCGACGAGCAGTGGGCCGGCTATCACTATTACGCAGGTCCTGCGGGCGCGTCGGTGGGGTTCCCGCTCCAGGGCTCATCGCGGCCGGCCGCACACGCCGCGTGCCTGTCCTCGGACTTTCGTTCGGAGATGACGGCGCCATGTTATCCGGAACCGTTCGACAACCGGCTCGGAAATCTCCGCTACCGCGATCTGCGCTATACGAAGCTTCCCCGGGCGCTTCGCTTCAATGACCGAGCATCCTCACAGGCCTCATGTGAATTGCGCGAGCCGTTTCTCGATTACCGATTGGTCGAATTGGCTTTCCGGCAGCCAGCACATCGGCTGATCCGGGACGGGCGACACAAGTTTCTGCTCCGAGAGATCGTGCGGCCGTTGTTGCCGAACGGTTTTTCGGAAGCGCCGAAGCGTCCGGTGCAAACACCGCAACGTGAATGGCTGCGCGGTCCCTTGAGAGAGTGGGTGGAGAGTTGCCTGTCCGACGCCAGCCTGACGCAATGCGGCTGGTTCGATCATGTGCGTCTGCGGGCTGCCTGGGAAGAGTACCTGCGCGGTGAAAGCGACAACTCGTTCTACATTTGGCAGTGGATCAGCGTCACGCTCAACCAGCGGTTTATCCAATCATGGTCGGCGCCTCAGAACGTGTAATGAGCCGGAAGCAGGACGAGGCCGGCCCCCGACCCTCTGCTCGAACTGCCGTCGTACTGGCGGGTTCGGAGGGGCTGGGGTTGGCCGCCGCCCAGTCGTTGCTGCGCGACGGCCATCGGGTGGTGATCTTCTCCAGGTCTGCGGACAAACTTCAGGCGGCCCAAGCGACTGTTCGGCAAACATGCGGACGCGAGGCGCTGACCGTGCAGGGCGATCTCGCCTCGCCGGACGACCTGAGCCGGCTGTTTCGCGAAACCGAAACGCGACTGGGAGGCGTCGACATTCTCGTGAACAACACTGGTGGCCCTCGACCGGGTCACCTCATGGAATTATCCGACGAGGAGTGGCGCACGGCGTTCGAGGAACAAACCCTCCCGATCGTACGCGCCATCAGACGGGTCGTGCCCGGCATGAAGGAGCGTCGATGGGGCCGGATCATCACCATCGCCTCCCTGTCGGTAAAAGCGCCGATCGAGGGACTCGATCTGTCGAACTTCATGCGCGGAGGACTGGCTGCCATCCACCGCACGTTAGCGCGGAGTCTCGCACCGCATGATGTCAATGTGCATATGGTCCTTCCGGGCTCCATCATGACCGCCCGCTCGCGGGCGTTGATCCAGCAACGTGCCGATCGGATGCGCGTGTCGTTCGACGAGGCACAGGCCGCCTCCATCTCACGGATTCCCAAGGGACGGTTTGGACATCCGGATGACGTCGGTCGCGTCGTCGCTTTTCTCGCTTCAGAAGCTGCGAACTATCTCACAGGAAACTTCATCCGCGTGGACGGCGGCATGTATACGGGGTTGGACTGATGCTTTCGCCTCCCTTTACGGGTCTCGTTCGATTCCTCTCATCGCGTTACGGTACGCTAGGGCGACCGATCAAGCTTGCGCCGATGACGTTTGATTTTCGCGTCAGCAACAACTTGTTTGAATACGTCACGACCGGTGGACGCTTCTTACTGAAGGTCATGGCACATCCCCAGGCCCTCTTCGGCGAGATGGACGTTCGGGACCGGTTGGAACTCGTGGGGCGCGCCTTGTTCGAGCTGGCCGGATCGGGGATGCCGGTCGAACACATCGTGGCCGGCGACGATCGGCACTTCGTCTACAGCTACCAGAGCCACCTTCTTCGCTTATATCGTTTCTTCGCCGGTCGAGGATACGAGTGCCCGGCCTCCGACATGCCGGCGAGCGCGCAGGTCTTGCGGGCGCTCCATCGGGATGGATTGTCCCGGTTGGACGCCGCGACTCGAGCTGATTGTGTACGGCTGGGCAAGATGTATCCGTTGTCCACGACGGCGCCGGAATTGCCGGATCTCCACGCCTTCGTACGCGAACACGCACCCTCTCGGAAGATTTATGCCGCCATCCTCGAGCAGTGGGAGACGGTCGAGTCCACCGTGCGCCGGGTGATGGACCATCGTACGGGGTGGGAAGACGCTGTCTGTTTGCTCCACACGGATTGTCATCCCAGGAACGTTCTCTTCGCTGAGAAGTCCGGGGCTGCGATGATGATTGACTTGGATCACATGTTCGTCGGCCCATCATTGCAATGCCTGGCGTTCTCCGTCATGCGATTTGCGTTTTATGAGGGGCGGTCGCCTGAAGCGCTCCAGCAGGCGATTGCCACCTTTGCACCGGACCACTATCGGGATCAACAGTTTATCGACGAGTTGCTGCACGCCATGCTCTATGTCGAAGTGGAAAAGATCCTTCGCATCCTGGCTCGGATCCGAACCACCGGACAGTATGCCGGCTTTGTCGAAAACATCCCGGCAATCCATCTTCCGAACATCAAACTGCTGACCGGAAGTGTGGTTTGTGCGTGACCACAACATCGCCCGCATCGCGTGGTCGGGAGGCACATCTTATGCGGCGCCCGGCCGCGGCGTCCTGGAGATTCTGTCCGGTACGCCCCTTGATGGGATGGCTCCGACCGGGCGACACGTGCCGTTTGAAGATGTGCGGTTCCTCCCTCCGGTGCCGGCAACGAAGCTGATCGGCATCGGCGCCAACTTTCCTGGCGACGGGGAGAGGAGTCCGGACCCGGTCCCTTCTTTCTTCATCAAGCCCCCCTCGGCGTTTGCAGGCCATCTTTCGACGGTCGAGCTGCCGCCGGTGTTTCGGTCCGTCGTCGCGGAGGGCGAACTCGGCGTTGTCATCAAGCGGCGGTGTCGGCATCTGCGTCCGAGTGACGTGCCGGGAATCATTTTGGGGTGGACCATCGTGAACGATTTGTCGGGTAGAGACAGCATCTTGCGCACCGTACCGCCCGCCGTAAAGAAATCCGCGGACGGGTTTGCGCCGATGGGACCCTATCTCAACCTGGATTCGAGAATCCGTCCGTTCGAGCTCAAAACCCTGCGCAATGGCGCACTGGTGCAGACAGGCTCCACGGCCTCCTTGCGCTTCAACGTGATCGACTGTCTCGTGTATGTCACGAGTATCCTGACACTCGAACCGTACGACGTCGTGGCGTTGGGAACTCCGCCGCCCAAACCTCCCTTGAAGGCCGGAGATGAAGTGGCCGTCGAGATCTCGGAGCTTGGTTGTCTGGTGAATCGCCTTACAGGCTGTGCGGAGCTGGTCTTCTCCTCGGAGGCAAGCACACGAGAGGCGCTGTCATGAAGGTACTGTTGGCTGGATTGGGGTCGATCGGGCAGCGCCATGTGAGAAACCTTCGAACGCTCTTGGGAGACGGGGTGCAGATTCTGGCGTATCGGGCGCAGGGCGGCAGCCCCGTCATCAATGCGGACATGTCGGTGAAGCCGGGTGTCAGCGTGGAAGCGGCATATGGCATTCGTTCGTTTGTCGACTTGGACGAGGCCTTGGCTCAAGCGCCCGATGCGGTATTCGTGACCAATCCCAACAGCCTTCATATGCCCGTCGCCCTTGCCGCTGCCAGGGCTGGTTGCCATCTGTTCATCGAAAAACCGCTCGCCGATTCATTGGAAGGTGTGGAGGAACTGCTCGAGTTGATCGATCGAAAGCGCCTGGTGGGTTTCGTGGCGTACCAGTTTCGTTTCCATCCCGGTCTGCGGTGGATCAAGAACGCGCTCCGCACGCGGAGAATCGGGCGCGTGGTGGCCGCCCACATCGTGAACGGAGAGTACCTGCCGGATTGGCATCCCTATGAAGATTATCGCGAGAGCCATGCCGCGCGGCGGGCATTGGGAGGAGGGTCGCTTCGAATCCAGACACATGAATTGGACTATGCGTTGTGGCTGTTCGGGATGCCGCGGCGCATTTATGCGGTCGGTGGGCATCTGAGTCGACTCGACGTGGATGTCGAAGACTCCGTGAGCCTCCTGCTGTCTTGCGAAGACGAAGGCAACCTCCATCCCGTCCATATTCACCTGGACTACCTGCAGCGGCCTCCCCAACGAGTGTGTGAAATCATCGGAGATGCCGGCAAGCTGGAGTATGACTTTTATCGGAATGAAGTCGTGCTGCATGACTTGGCAGCGCGAGCCACCGAGCGCATTACCTTCGGCGGGTTCGAGCGAAATCGGATGTTCCTGGACGAACTCAGTCATTTTCTTGCCTGCGTCAAAGGAGAAGCGGAGCCTGTGGTCGACGTGCGTGAAGCGGTCCGAAGTTTGACGATCTCGCTGCTGGCGGATGAATCGCTCCGTACGGGGATGGTCATGGCTTGTGCCGCATCACCCTGGCAGGCGGTCGAGGGGGGAAACTGATGCGCACGATCCCGGCCCCATCGGGGTGCGTCTCCTGCCCGATTTGCGGGGCACAGGAGACGGCGGTCGTGCGACCCTACCGAACCGGCGCGCTCACGGCTCACGAGGCTTTTTCCCAGCTGTCGGTGCGCAAGTGTGGGCGATGCGAGGCGGCGTTTGTCGATCCGCTGCCCGGAGATGCCGAACTGGCCGCCTACTATGCCGAACGATACCGCGCGGAGAGAGGCCGACCCTTGGCGGCCGAGGCTCTCGGCCATTGGGACGGTGGAGCAGCCCGCGCGCGGGCTCAACATGCGTTTGTGTGCCGGCATGCTCGACGTCGCCGTTCCTGGCTGGATGTTGGAGCCGGGTATGGGCTGCTTCTGGATGAAGCACGGCACGAGGGGGCGGTGACTGCGGCGGTGGAACCCGACATTCGTTGCGGCGACTGCATCATATCGAAACGGCACGCCTTGTACCGGCGCCTCGTCGAGGTGCCGGGGAGATGGGATGTGGTGAGTTGCTCACATGTGCTGGAGCATTTGACGGATCCTTGCCGGTTTCTTGATCAGCTTCGGGGTCTCCTGGACGAGGACGGATATCTCTTCTGCGAAGTGCCCAACGAAACACGTTTGCTCGAGGCTCTCAGCGATCTGCCGCACCTCTTGTTCTTCACGGAGACTCCGCTTCGTCGGCTATTCCACAACTGTGGATGGGAAGTCTCGGCCATCGCCGGTTGCGGCCGTGTGTCGGAGCCGAGATCCTGGAAGACGAAGCTCAAAGACCGCGTACGCAGGTGCTCCATGAAAGTGGCGACGGCGCCTCCACGGTGGATCGACCGCTTTGTCCATCCACATTTTCAATATTACGAGCGCACGGAACTTGGTGCGTGGCTGCGTGTGTTGGCGAGGCCCCGCTGATGGGACGACGAGATATTCTGGCGTTTATCCCGGCAAGGGGAGGCTCCAAAGGCGTCCCGCGGAAGAACATTCTTCCGATCGCAGGAAAGCCGCTCATCGCCTATTCGATCCTCCAGGCGTTGGCCGCTACGCGGATTACGCGGGTCGTCGTTTCCACCGATGATGAAGAAATTGCCGCGGTGGCGAGAACGTGGGGGGCCGAGGTGCCGTTCATGCGGCCGGCCTGGTGCGCACAAGACGCTTCCCCCGACATCGATGTGTTTCGCCATGCGCTTGATTGGTTGGTCGAGCACGAGGGATATCTGCCGGAGGCGGTGGTGCACCTCCGGCCACCCGGTCCCGTCCGACGTGTGGAGCACATCGATCAGGCGATCGATCTGCTCCTTTCTCATCCCGATGCCGATGCGGTTCGTTCGGTCAGTCTGGCGCGCCAGACGCCCTACAAGATGTGGCGAGTAGATCCTGCCGGTTATCTGCGCCCGCTCTTACAACTTGAGGATACCCCTGACTGCCAGTCATTGCCTCGTCAGCGCCTTCCGTTAGTCTACTGGCAAAACGGGTATGTGGACGTCATACGCCCTCGCGCCGTCCTGGAGAAGCATTCCATGTGGGGAACTAGCGTGCTGCCCTTCGTGCACAACGAGCACCTGCTCGAGGTAGACTACCCGGAGGACATTCCCGCAGTGGAGCACGCGCTCCGCCTTCTGCAGGAAGATCGCGCTGCCGCTCCCCCTCAAGCGCTCCGCCATCCTGTGTGATCGTCCGGCCACGAATCTCACGTTTGCTCGGATTCGCTGCCATGAATCTCCGACGACTGGTTTCCTCCGTGGCCTACTACGGCTTCGCGAAGCACTTGCCGGCTTCCGACAATCGGTACGGGAAATGGGCCCGGTGGCTTCGCCGGGCAGCATGCCGCGGGATGCTGCTCTACATGGGACGCGACGTCAACGTGGAGCAGGGCGCGGTCTTCGGGGACGGCCGGAACATTCGCATCGGAGACAGTTCAGGCCTTGGCATCAATTGCCGGATGTACGGTCCGGTGTCTTTGGGGAAACACGTCATGATGGGCCCCGACGTCATGGTCATCACCTCCAATCATCGGTCGGACAGGCTCGATGTCCCGATGACCCAGCAGGGAGGCACGGGGCCTCATCCGGTGGTCATCGGTGACGATGTCTGGATCGGCGCACGAGTCATCATCCTGCCGGGGGTCACCGTCGGAAATGGAGCGGTGCTGGCGGCCGGATCCGTGGTCACCAAGGACGTACCCGCCTATGCCGTCGTCGCCGGCAATCCCGCACGAATGGTTCGGGACCGAAGGAGCGGAGCCGCCGAAGAACCAAGCGCCGAGAACCAGGAACCGGGGGCGAAAGTTTGCACGGCGTCTTGGCTGCCAGCCGAAGAACCTCACCAAGCCATGACACCCTCCGCCTAATCTGATACTCGAACGGACTCTTCGCCTCAGGCTGCTTCGCACGTAAGTGCTCGCTCCGCCCAATTGACTTTGCGCGCCCGCTCATTTCCACAGGCCACAGCGTCTTGACCACCATTACACCAAGGAGGGATTCGATGAGCCGTCTGGTCCAAGTCGGTACACACACGATCGGAGAGGGACATCCGTGCTTCATGGTCGCCGAGATCGGTATCAATCATAACGGGAACGTAGAACTCGCAAAAAAACTGGTGGATACCGCCGCGCTTGGCGGGTGCGATGCGGTGAAGTTTCAGAAACGCACCGTGGAGGTGGTTTATACCGCTGAGGAACTGAAGAAGCCACGAGAGAACCCGTTCGGCCCGACGAATGGAGATCTGAAGCGCGGGCTGGAATTCGGCATGGAACAGTATCGGGAAATCGACCGCTATTGCCGGGAAAAGGACATCCTCTGGTTCTCCTCTTGCTGGGACGAAGCGTCGGTCGATTTCATGGAATCGTTCAACCCGCCCTGTTACAAGATCGCTTCCGCCAGTCTCACCGACGACAACCTGCTTCGCTGTCATCGCACGACGGGCAGACCGATCATTATCTCGACCGGAATGAGCACCCTCGAGCAGATTGATCACGCGGTCGAGGTTCTGGGAACCCGAGATCTGATCATCCTGCACTGCACCAGCACCTATCCGTCCTCGGTGGAAGAATTGAACCTGCATGTGATTCAGACGCTCCGTGAGCGATACGACGTGCCCATCGGCTATTCCGGACATGAGGTGGGGTTGGCCACGTCCGTCGCGGCGGCCGCGATGGGAGCCTGCATGATCGAGCGTCACATCACCCTGGATCGGGCGATGTGGGGCAGCGATCAGGCGGCATCAATCGAACCTCAAGGGATCTGGCGTCTTGTGAAAGACGTTCGCGCGATTGAACGGGCCATGGGTGACGGAAAAAAATGTCTGTATCCCAGCGAGGTGCCGGTCATGAACAAACTTCGACGCGTCGGGCGTTGACTCACGGTCTTGCGATGCGGAATTCCTTCACTCCCATGACGACCAAGGTGACGGACCGATTCCGGCTTACGGGGCGAGTGGCCATCGTAACCGGTGGAGCCGGCCTTCTCGGCGTCCGCCACGCCGAAGCCATTGCGGGCATGGGCGGATGTCCGGTGCTTGTCGATGTCGACGGCCGACATGCGCAAGCCGAGGCGGAGCGCCTGAGCGATGCCTACGGCACTCCGGCGCTTGGTATCGCGGCGGATATCACCCATGCAGACGCGGTCAAGGCGATGGTCCGGCAGGTCATGGACCGATTCGGGCGAGTGGATATCTTGATCAATAATGCCGCCAGGAACCCCCTGCAAGAGCGGCTGGCATCCGATGTCACTCGATCCCGGCTGGAACACTTCGCCATTGACGAGTGGGATCGTGACATCGCCGTCGGATTGACCGGTGCGTTCCTGTGCAGCCGAGAGGTGGGGATAGAGATGGCTCGGCAGAAAAAAGGGGTCATTCTGAATATCGCGTCAGATCTCGGCGTGATTGCTCCCGATCAACGGATCTATCGGCGTCCGGATCTTCCCGAGGGATGCCAGCCAGCCAAGCCGGTCAGCTACTCCGTGGTCAAACACGGACTAATTGGCCTGACAAAATACCTGGCGACGTACTGGGCGGATCAAGGCATCAGAGTGAATGCGCTGTCCCCCGGCGGCGTCTACACAGGCCAGGAGGAGTCGTTCGTGAAGCGTCTGGCCGATCTGATTCCCATGGGACGTATGGCGCAAGATGATGAATACCAGGCGGCCGTGGTCTTCCTGGTCTCTGACGCGTCCTCGTATATGACCGGGGCCAATCTCATCATCGACGGAGGGCGAACGGTATGGTGAAGAAAATTCGAGTGTTGGCCTTGGATGTGGATGGAGTGTTGACCGACGGCACGGCTTCGTTGACAGCCTCCGGGGACGAAGAAAAGCGATTCAACTTTCAGGACCTCGACGCGGTGACGCGAGCGAGGCGGGCGGGGTTGGAAGTGGCACTGGTTACAGGTGAGGACAGCCCTGCAGTGGACCGCCTGTCCCGTCGCTTCGGTTGCGAGCGAGTGGTTCGGGGCGTCAAGGACAAGTTGCTCGGTCTCGAAGCGGTGTCCCGGGACCTTAACGTGCGTCTTGATGAATTCTGCTACATCGGGGACGGCGATCGCGACGCGTCAGCCTTGCGACAGGTGGGGTTGGGGCTGGCGCCATCGAACGGGACCCAATCGGCGAAAGCGGCAGCCCATCGTGTGCTGTCGAAGTCGGGAGGTCACGGGGCGGTGGCGGAGGCCCTCGAACTCATCGAGCGGGCTCAGGCGTGGCAGGATCAAGATGGCGGACACGAAAAGACTATGCATGCCATTGTGCAACGCAGCATCGAAGCCCATCAGCGGCTGCTCGAACTGTCCCTGCCCAGCCTCGTAAGGATCATGCAGGCTGTCACGCAGGCCTTGCGCCGCGGCAACAAGATTCTTCTGTTCGGGAACGGCGGCAGTGCGGCTGACGCGCAGCATGTGGCGGGTGAGTTGGTCGGCCGGTTCTTGCGGGAAAGCGAACCTTGGCCGGCCGTCGCACTGACCACCGACAGCTCGATCCTCACGGCGGTCGGAAATGACTGGACGTTTGAAGAGGTATTCTCGCGGCAGGTCCGAGCATTGGCGAAACCGGGAGATCTCGTGGCCGGCATCAGCACCAGCGGAAAATCGGCAAACGTCATCCGGGGGCTTCAGGCGGCTCGAGCCAAAGGCGCCGTGACGGTCGCCTTCACCGGCGCGACAGGCGGATCTCTTGCAGAACAGGCCGATCTATGTTTTCGTGCGCCGGCCGATTCGACTCCTCGCATCCAGGAATTGCACCTGCTCGCTTGGCACGCCATCTGCGAACTCGTCGAACGGGAATTGTTGAAAGAGATCTGACCGGTTTCGACCGGCGCCTCTTCGCTATGAGTATCGTCATCGGCTGCGACAGTTTCCTGGCGCTCCGTAATGTCTCGATCGGCCAATTAGGGCGATGGTTGGCCGGTACAGACGTTCATGTGTGGGTCGACCCGAACAAGCTCGCCGGGTCTCGAGTGGCGTGCCCACTCGGAGTACACATCGACCGGATGGAAGAATTTGATCCGCAACAGGACCCGTGGCTGAGTCGGTTCCATGCCTCCATCGGATTTGCCCGGAAATGCTACCGCGATCCTCGCACCATCTGGGCGGACTTTCTCTACAGCAGCCACCGTCTCAATGAAGCAAGGCCTTGGCGACGGGCAGCCAGTATCGGCCGATCCGCTTGCCGCTTCGGTCGGTTCTGGCTGGCGGGACGGATGGGACAGGCTGAACAATGGCGTGCGCAGTTTCGCGATCGCTTGCAAGACCATCCTGTCGCCGCTGTCTATCGCAACCGGTTGGCGCAGGTGGGAGCGGAGGTCGTCGCCAGTTTCTCTCCCGAAGGCATGCGGGAGATGGCCTTGATCGAAGCGGCAAACTCCATGAAGATTCCCACGCTCGTCATGATTCGTTCGCGCGACAATCTTCAGCACAAGATTCCGTATCTTCCCTTTGCCGCCGCGTATGCGGTCTGGTCCTCCGTGGCGAAAGACTGCCTGCTCGAATTGTATCCCGACATTCCGCCCGACCATGTGCATGTGACGGGTGCGCCGCAATTCGACCATCACGTGGATGCGTCGCACCGCCTAGATCGGGCGGAGCTGTTTCGCCACATCGGTCTGGATCCCGGCCGGCCATTGATTCTGTACAGCATGGCCACCCCAAGTCTGATTCCGCACGAGAGCGCCATCGTCCAACATCTTGCCGATGCCGCGCATGCAGGTCGGTTTGCCAACAGAGCCCAGTTGCTCGTTCGGGGCCATCCTCGCATGTTCGGGTCCGATCTTCGGCTGTTGCCCCACGAGTATCCCGAAGCCCGCGCCTATCCCCGCCCAACATTGGTGCGCTATGGAGGGGCGGAGCATGAGGCGGATATGGTCCATGCCATTGTGGCGGATGAACCCGTCCACCTGTCCCTTTTGGCGCACCAGGATGTCCAGGTCAATGTCTGTGGGACCATGACGATCGATTCGTCGATCGTAGACAAGCCGGTCGTCAATGTGTTCTACGACCAAGTCCCGAACATCCCGGAGGCTCTGTCGGTCCGTCGGTTCTATAAACGGTCGGATACTCAACAGATGATGTCGTACGGGTGCTCCCAACTCGCGTACGACGGGGAGCATTGCATCGAACTGATCAATCGGTATTTGGATAACCCGCATTTGGACGCGGATGGGCGGGCTCGAGCGCGAGGGGACGACTGCGGTCCTCTGGACGGCGAAGCGGGAAGGCGAGCGGCCCGTCTCCTTCTGAGTATGAGAGAACGACGGAGACATCGTCTTTCGTATGCCTACGCCGCAGCACCTGGATCAACGGTATCTTGAGTTCTGTGAGACCACGCGACCCATCTTCGCGCAGTATCCTCAACTCGAGCCGATCCGACAATACATCTTCAGAGACCTGATCGTGCAGCCGAAGCCGATGGGTGTCAGTGGAGCGGTCAAGCGGTGGCTTCGGCCGTTGCTACGACGCGAGCGGTTGGTCGGGGCACTCGAGCCGTGCGAGGTACTCTTGCTCGTCGAGGGAACCAGAGAAGTCATACGGGAATCGATCGAGCCGGTCTGTCGTGAGCTGCGAGTGCGAGGACAGCGGGCTCAACTGTTGGCGATGAATGGTCCGGATGATCTCCCGGCGCCGGCGAGTGCGTTGCAGCCTTCGAGCGAGTGGTTTCCTCCTCCGTGGACCCGGGAAGCATGGTCCCAGCTCTGTCGGGTGGATGCCCGGCTGGCTTCGGCCGGTTTGATGCGCTCTTTCTTCGGTGCTTGCACCGAGGCGGGGGGAATTCTGAAGGCGATGGACCGCGCGCTCGATGTCGCGCAACCACGTGTCGCGGTGATGGCTTCCACTCAACAGATCGGCGGCGCCGCGCTGGCCGTGGCGGCGCGAGCGCGCGGCGTCCCCACCGTGCTTCTTCAACATGGCGTACTCCAGCCGTTCTATCTGCCGGTTCTTACCGATTGGATGTGCACGTGGGGAGCGTCGTCGACCCGGACGCTGGCATTCCTGGGAGTGGAAACGCGTCGGCTCCGGTCGCTGGGAAGTCCCCGGCACGACAGCATGCAGCCTTTGTCTCACGCCGACGCCAAGCGCCGCTTGCTCCGGAGCCTGAATGTGGATGAGCGTCCGATCATTGCGTTTTTCTCGAACGGGAACGATTTGTCGCGCAATGGAGGGGCGCCTCACGAGTGCGCTAGATGGCTCGAGATGGCAGCTGAACGATATCGCGGACAGGTTCACGTGATCGTGCGGCTGCACCCCAACGAAGACGGAAGTCTCTACCGGAAGGAATCGAGCCTCATCATCACCAAGGACCGTCCTGATTTGCCTCAGCTCCTCAATGGATGCGATGTGGTGGCTTCGCTCTGTTCCACAGTCATGTTGGATGCCCTGCTGTACGGGAAACCTGTCTGGCAGTTGCACGCCGACGGATGGCCCGAACTGTCGACAAACTGGCGTGAAGGGATGGCGCAGCGGATTGCCTCACCAGCATCGCTGAGGCAGGCCATCGATACCCTCGTGCAAAACAAGTTGGACGCTTCCATGTCTCAAGGGGTGGTTGGTCAGGTATTCGCCAATCATGGAAAGGCCACCCAGACGATCGTCGAGTTTGTGCTCGAAACGGCTCGCCGACGGGCGGCCGTCTAGGACTGCCCATCCGTATGGTGTCTCCCGCTTCGTTACGGGCGCTCGCAGCCAAGTGTATCCGGAGTCCCGGTACCGTGTCCCGGTTGGTGCTGGATCGCTGGGGCACACCACTCTGGTTGAGTTTGCTGGGCGTCCAGGTTGGAAGCGAGTGCCGATTCGTGGGGTGTCCGATCATCAGCGTGGCGCAGGGAGCGGCGATCACGCTGGAGAAGGGAGTGAGGTTGTTCAGCCGGGCGAACAGCAACCCAGCCGGCCTGCCGCATCCGACGATCCTGGCGGCCCTGACGCCGGAGAGCGGCATCGTCATCGGAGAGCGCAGCGCGATCTCGGGTGCCTCGATTGTCGCGCGGGTCAAAGTGACGATCGGCAAGCATGTGATGATCGGAGCCGGCGCCTGTATCTGGGATACGGATTTCCATCCCATCGATCCGCGGCACAGACACCGGCATCCGACGCATGGGGCAATCTGTGCACCGGTCGTGATTCACGATGACGTCTTCGTCGGCGCACGGGCCATCATACTCAAGGGAGTGACGGTGGGGTGGGGAGCGGTCATCGGCGCGGGGGCCGTCGTGACGCATGATGTGGCGCCCGGCCAGATCGTAGCCGGTAATCCGGCTACCGTGGTCGGCACATCGATGGCCAATAACGAACGGGTGGGAGATGACGCATGAATATCATCGTGACGGGGTCCAGCGGTCTCATCGGTTCTGAAGTCGTCCGGTACTTCGATGATCAGGGGTGGACGGTTCATGGCGTGGACAACAACATGCGGGCGGATTTCTTCGGGCCCGGAGGCGATACCAGATGGAATCAACGGCGTCTGGAAACGCAGTGCCGCCGATTCCATCATCACGAATTGGATATCCGCGACCGAGCCGGCGTCTTGTCCCTGATCGACCTGTTGAGGCCGGATGCCGTCGTCCATGCTGCCGCACAGCCGAGCCACGACCTGGCCGCCTCGCGTCCGTTCGATGACTTCGATGTCAACGCTGTCGGCACGCTCAATCTCCTCGAGGCGGTTCGCCGGCACACACCCACTGCGGTGTTCGTGTACATGTCCACCAACAAAGTGTATGGCGATGCGCCGAACGGCTTGCCGCTCGTCGAATTACCGTCGCGGTGGGACTATGCGGAGTCCGCGGACCATCGGGGGATCCGCGAAGACATGCGGATCGATCAGTCCAAACATTCGCTCTTCGGTGCTTCCAAAGTCGCGGCCGATGTCATGGTTCAGGAATACGGTCGGTACTTCAGTCTGCCCACCTGTTGCCTTCGTGGAGGGTGCTTGACGGGACCGAACCATTCGGGCGTTGAGCTCCATGGGTTCTTGAGCTATCTCGTAAAGGTCAATCTCACGGGCGGTCTCTATCGGGTGTTCGGTTACAAAGGGAAGCAGGTCAGGGATAACATTCACGCGCATGACGTAGCGCGGTTCATTCATCACTTCATCCAAAATCCCCGTTGCGGCGAAGTCTATAACCTCGGCGGCGGCCGCGGCAACGCCTGCTCCATCTTGGAAGCCTTCGATTTGATCCGCGGGATTACAGGAAAAGCTATGGTCTACGAGTATGTCGACCAGCACCGCGAAGGAGACCACATATGTTACATCTCCGATCTGTCGAAAATCCGGGCGCACTATCCCTCCTGGGACATTACGATGAGTCTGCCGACGATTTTTGAGGAGATCAGTTTGGCATGGAAAGAGCGTCTGGAGTCCGGCACCTCCCTGCCGCTTGTCGGTAAGGTGTAGACCTCGTTGTTCGAGAATAGTGCGGAAAGGTCACATGCGATCGCAGGTCTCGTACATCAATCGTGAAGCCGCGACAAGGAGCGGGGAGCGCATCCAATTTTCCTTCGGGGAAAACTGGCTGGCCTACGTCGCCGGTTTACAAGAATGTCACGTGCGAGAGGCGGAACAGGCATTCGTGCGCTCCACAAGCTTGGACAATTTGACCGGATATACCTTTCTCGATGCTGGGTGTGGGAGTGGCCTGTCGAGCCTAGTGGCGTGCCGGCTACAGGCCGAGCGTGTGACATCGTTCGATGTCGATCCTCATTCGGTGGCCTGTACTCAGCAGTTGCGTGCGAGATTCGCAGGAGAGCCGCCTCGCTGGACCGTCCGCAGATTGTCGTTATTGGAGCCCCATCTGTGTGAGATCGTCGGCAAGGCCCGCATGGTTTGCTGCTGGGGGGTCGCTCATCACACGGGAAGTATGTGGGAAGCGATCGATAACGTCGCGCGTTGCGTCGAGGATGAAGGCTGGTTCCTCCTCGCCATCTACAATCGCACGAGACACTCGGGGACATGGCTGACCATTAAGCGGCTCTACAACCGAGCGCCCTCCGTCGTCAAGGCGCTGTTGCGGGCGGTATTTCATGCGAAGGTGTTTGCCGGACTTCTGGTGCGCGGGCAACACCCCGGTCGATTCCTCCGTGATTATGTGAGGCACCGCGGCATGAGCTATTGGCGTGACGTCGAAGATTGGCTTGGCGGACTTCCTTACGAGTATGCAAGCGTCGAGGAGGTTGGCGCGTTCATGACGGCGCGCGGCTTTGAACTCGTGCGGGTCAAACATGCGGCTTCACACGGCTGCAATGAGTTTGTGCTTCGCAAGCGCGAGAGTCCGAATCGGACATGAAGCGCGACCGAAAAATCCTGTTGTTGTCATGGGGGGTGCCGCCTGAGACCACCGGCTCTTCCATCATCGTTGGCAATCTGGCTAAGCAGTTTAGACGCGACGAACTGGTCGTGGCCGGTGAGCGGCCCACGGCTCGACCGGCTGTCTGCTGGAAAGAAGACTGGCCGGAAATCGTGTACGTCACCAGCGGATGGCCGCTCGAACGCCGGGGCGCACGATGGTGGCGGCGAGGCCAGACCGTCGCGCTCATCCTCAGAAGCCTGCGTCTGGCGCGTGTGCATCGCTGTGCCAGCATCGTCTGCGTCTTTCCGAATGAGGAGTATCTCCTGGCCGGTTATGTCACCGCCCTACTCAGCCGAACTCCGTTCTTTCCCTACTTTCACAACACATTCGTGGAACAATATCCCCCGAACACCCTCCGTCGGCGATGGGCGAACTGGCTTCAAGCGAAGGTGTTCGCAAAAGCGGCCCACGTCCTGGTCATGAGCGAGGGGATGATGGAGCTGTATCGTGAGCGCTATCCGAGCCTCCGCTGCTCACCGCTACTGCACTCGTTTAATGAAGATATCCCGGAATTCGCGCCACCTCCCGCTCCTGAGGGACGTGTCAAATTCGCGATGTCCGGCAACGTGAACGCCTCCTGCACGGATGCCGCAGTCCGCATCGTGTCGGCCCTGAAACGAATGGACAGTCATATCACGATTCTTTCCGGGACCCCGAAGCGGTATCTGCATGAGCTGGGTCTGCTCGGAGAACAGGTGTCCCACCTCACCGTATCCCGCGATCTGGTTGTGAGCCATCTTCGGGAAGCGGATATCATTCTCCTTCCGCATGGATTCACGGGCGGGCTGTCTGATGAGGAATATCGCACGATCTTTCCGACGAAAACGATCGAGTACCTGATCAGTGGACGCCCCATCTTGGCCCACGTTCCTGCAAAGAGTTATGTGTCCAGATTTCTTCGCACGCACGATTGTGCGCTGATCGTGGATGCGCCCGATGACGGCGCCATTTGCGCCGCCGCCAGGCGTCTCTGTGAGGATGCGCAGTTGCGGTGCCGGTTGGTCCGCAATGCGCTGCGCGCCGCAAGAGCATTTCATGCGCCGGCGGTGGCGGCTGAACTGCGCCGGGTACTGCGACTCACACAAAGCGCCGCGGTCGGTTGATGCAAGTGGGGGCGCCGACCAATGGGTGGGAGCGGAGCCTGATCGTCTTGGCGATCGTGGCACTTCCCACGGAGAATCATTATCTCTTCCTTCCTGGATTCAGCTTGCAATTCCTGCTCTTCGGGGCGATCGGACTGTACGTCCTGTTCAACCGCTTTTCCGAATTGCTACGCACCGTCGGCCATCCGGCACTGGTGGCGGCCTATGTGTTTCTGGGGGTCGGCACCCTGATCGAATGGACACACGATCGCAGCGACTATTATGAGCTGATTCGGGTCGCGCAGATGATTGTGGGCGCCGTCCTGCTCGCGAGCCTGTGTCGAGACCGTTCCGCAGTCCGAACGGCGTGTTACGGATATCTTGCCGCAGGCCTCTGGCTGTCGATCTTGTTGTTCCTGACGTCTTATGGCGCCCTGAGCGCGGCGACGGCGTCGGATTTTCAGGAGGCTTCTCAACTGCGCGCCGCTGCGTTCGAGGATAATCCTTTGCAGGCAAACTTGAACAACATGGCTTTCGGGGCGGCACAAGCCGCGGCGGTGGCGCTGGCCTGGGCGTTGGCCGCGTCGAAGCCTCTCATCCGTCACGGCTTCATGGTGATGGCCGTCGTCTGTCTCTTGGGTGCCTTCTTGCCGCTTTCCCGGAGCGGCGTGCTCATCGCACTGGTCGCCAGTGGCAGTGTGATGTACACCTTCGGGCTCCGCCACGCGAAGGGATTGCTGGTCGCCATGCTGTTGGGAGGAGCCGTGTTTACCGTGGTTCCACAAGCGGTGTGGTCTCGCATGTCTTTCACGTTCGAGAAACATGAAGGGAAGACCGAAGGCCGCGCCTTGGTGTACGGCGCGGCCATCGACCGACTGCCCGAGTATGCCCTGACCGGCGTCGGAGCGGGGAACTTCTGGACTCATTGGGGACGAAACACCGAATTCGCCAGCGACAGCGGCCGGGTCAGCGGCGCCCACAACTGCTTCATGCAAGTGACGCTGTATTGGGGTGCCTTGGGATTGACGGCGCTGCTGCTGGTGTTTGTGCAGGGCTATCGCTGCGTGCCTCGGTACGCGGCCCGCGAGGCGCCCGCCCTGGCACTGGTGGGGATCGGTGTCTCGGCACTGCTGTTCTCCATGTTCAGTCACAATATCTATGCGAAAGAATTTACGCTAGTGCTCGGGGTGTTGGCCGGCTCGCATCGATGGATATGGCCTCTGGGCTATGTTCCTCAACCGGGAATGCCGGTCCGCCGCTCACCGCCCACACAGGGAGTGCGGTCTTCTCCATCCATAGCCGGCCGTTTCGTCGGCAGTACGGAGTACCGGTCATGATGTTACTGCGCCAGTCTACCCACCGGATGACGGTTCAATACGACCCTCATATCGGATTCCGTTATGTGCCCAACATGACCGCGCGCATCCCCAACGAACTCGGGGGGTATCTGGTTCGCACAAACTCGCTGGGCTTTCGGTCCGATCGTGAATTTGTGCCGAAGCGAAGCGGACGCCGCCGCATCTTGTTTTTCGGCGATTCCTACACCGCAGGAGACGGTTGCGACAATTCCCAACGGTTCGCTGAACGAGTGGGCGACGAGTTGAACGCGGAAGTGTACAACTATGGCTTGTCCGGCAGCGGCACCGATCAACAATTGCTCATCTTCGAGCAGTACGCCGCAGGAGTCGAAGCCGATCTGATTGTCCTGTGTATCACCGTCGAAAACATCGAACGTATCGCGGTCTCGGGCCGAGAATCCATCGATCGGGTTTCTGGGAAGCGGGTGATGGTACCCAAGCCCTATTTCACGATGGAGGCTGGCCAACTTCGGCTCCATCACGTGCCTGTTCCGCGCGAACGCCCGATCGTCGATCCGTCGGTACGTTCCGCGACACGGGCGGGGTGGCTGGAGCGTTGCACGCGCTTGTATCGCCGCACCCCGCTCGCGACGCGCGGCGGAGAGGCCGTTCGAGCTTGGCTGCAAGAGATGAGAGGGCGGGTTCTGCGGTGGAGCGGATTCCAGCCCTATGCGGGCTACACATCGGAGAACCACCAGGCATGGACCCTGATGCGTGCCATTGTGGAACGCTTCCATGCGGCAGCCTCTCCCATTCCGGTGTTGGTTGTCCCGATTCCAAATTACTACTTTTACGTCCACGGGGTTGAACCGAAGTATCAACGACTCTTCAACGGTCTTGCCATGCCTCAGCGCGGCTTGCATGTTGGCGATGTGACCGCCCGAATCACCGCGTTGCCGAAGGAGGCCCGCGACCGACTCAGTTTTCGGTATGACAGCCACTTTTCTCCGTTCGGTCATGAACAGGTGGCGGCGCTTCTGAAAGCTGAGATCCTCGATCGCGAACTGCTGCCGGAAGGCCACCAGTCTCACGGTGCGACGGAGCCCAAGCGAGTCTTACCGGCGCGGAAGCCCACCTATGTCTTGGGACTCTCGTGTTTCTATCACGATTCCGCCGCGGCGCTGGTGAAAGACGGGAAGATCGTGGCCGCAGCCGATGAGGAGCGGTTTAGCCGCGTCAAGAACGATCGCCGCTTCCCGCAATTGGCCGCGAACTACTGCTTGGAGGAAGCCGGCATTCATCAGCAAGATCTCGCGGCCGTCGTCTACTATGACAACGCGGCGTTGACGTTCGAGCGCATACTTCACACACTGGCGGCCATCGCTCCGAAAGGCGAAGCGGCCTGGTCACGGATGATACCCTCATGGGTCCGGCACAAATTGCATCTGCCGCCGTTGATCCGGCGTCATCTGCGGTATGAAGGACTGATCCTCCAGGAGATGCATCACCGCTCTCATGCTGCCAGCGCATTCTACCCTTCGCCGTTCGAACGGGCGGCGCTACTGGTGGTCGATGGAGTCGGGGAGTGGGCGACGGCATCGATCGGGGCGGCATCCGGCAATGAGATCCGCATCGCGAAGCAACTCGTATTTCCCCATTCCGTGGGGCTCCTGTATTCCGCGTTCACACAGTTCACTGGATTCAAGGTCAACGAGGGTGAATATAAGATGATGGGATTGGCTCCATACGGGGAGCCGACGTATGTCGACCGAATCCGGACTCACCTGGTCGATATCAAGGAGGACGGTTCCATCCAACTGAATCTCGACTATTTTGCCTTTCTATCCGAGCCTCGCATGACGAACGCTCGTTTTGCCGAACTCTTCGGAGGTCCCGCCAGAGCGTCCGAATCGATGATCACCCAACGAGAGATGGATATCGCGCGCTCCGTCCAGGTCGTGACGGAAGAGATTCTCCTGCGTATGGCCAAACACGCGCATCGGGTGACCGGCGAGCCGTATCTCTGTATGGCCGGGGGCGTCGCGCTGAACTGCGTCGCCAATGGCCGGCTGCGTCGAGCGGGACCCTTCAAGGACATCTGGATCCAGCCGGCGGCAGGGGATGCCGGAGCCGCTCTCGGCGCGGCGTTGGATGCCTACCATAACTACTTCGGCCATCCCCGTATCGTCATGACGGACGCACGTCCCCAGCAACGCGGGTCGTTCTGGGGGCCGTCGTTTACGGACGAGGAAATCCGCGCGTTTCTCGACACACATGGCTTCCCGTATCAATTCCTGCCCTCCGGCGAGCGCGCCGATACGGCAGCCCGGCTTCTTGAAACGGGCCATGTCATCGGCCACTTCGCGGGCCGAATGGAGTTCGGCCCGCGCTCGCTCGGAGCCCGCTCCATCCTGGGCGATGCCCGCAATGAAGATATGCAGGTCACTCTCAACCTCAAGATCAAATATCGGGAGTCGTTTCGTCCCTTTGCGCCGACGGTCCTGGCTGAACGGGCCGACGAATATTTCGATCTCCAAGGCGAAAGCCCCTACATGCTCTTGGTCTGTCCGGTTAAATCTGGACGGCGGCGGGCTTTCCAGCGGGACACCGGAAACCAGGATCTCCTCTCTCTCGTCAGGCAAGCGAGGAGCGATCTGCCCGCCGTTACGCACGTCGACTATTCTGCCCGGGTACAAACGGTCCGACGGGAGGATCACCCGCTCTATTACGACCTGATCGAGCGGTTCGCACAACGGACCGGCTGTGCCGTGGTCGTGAACACTTCATTTAATGTGCGGGGAGAGCCGATCATCTGCACGCCTTACGATGCTTATCGCTGTTTCATGAGAACTGAGATGGATGCGTTGTTGCTGGGCTCCTATCTTCTGATGAAGTCGGAGCAACCTGCATGGCCGGAATCCAAGGGGCATCTCGAGAAGGATGAGATGAGAATCCAGCCGCAGGTTCCCCGGTCATTTGCCCGTCGTCTGCGGCGGATCTATCGACAGGAATTCCAGCCAGCGGCGGCGGTGCTCATGCGAACAGGGGCGGTCCTGGTTTCGACTGAATGGCAAAGGGGACAGTCGAACTGGCAGGTGGTCCCTACGGATCAGTCACCGAAGGCCATCTTTGCGATCCCTGCAGCCATGGATGTCCCTCAGCCGAACGCCGAATTGTTGGCGAAGGCCATCTGTGAGATCTGGACGCCGGGTTCAGCCACGGAAGCCTTGCATCCCGTCCTGGTTAGCCTTCTGCGATTGGCAGAGGCCTATCCTGCTGCTGAGGCGCTCGAAGAAGAAATATCGGATTCCATCTACATGATGTTTTGAGCAGGGCAATGGCGTTTACTCCATCCATGGCGAAGCCGAGGATCGTCTATCTCATCGGACAGTTGCGGTTGGGAGGTTATGAGCGGCAGCTGTATAATCTCCTTCGTGTTCTTGATCGGCAGAGATATCGGCCGGCGGTTGTTGTGTGGAATGCCGCCGAGGCGAGCGCGTTTTCCTCGCGGATCGAAGCGTTGGGGGTCCCCCTTTTTCTTTTGCCGGAGGCGAGAAACAAGCCGGCGAAGCTCATGACGCTTCGCCGGCTCATTCGCTCGCTGGCTCCCGAGATTGTCCATTCATACAGTTTCTACACCAATTTCCCCGCTTGGTGGTCCACATTGGGGACCGGGATGATTGCGGTCGGTTCCATCCGTAATAACTTCGTCAGTGAACGGAGGCAGGCCGGCACGTTGCTTGGTCGGTTGAGCGCCCGGTGGCCCGCGCTACAGATTTGCAATAGTTCGGCGGCCAAGATTGCGGTCGAACGCACCACCGGCCCGTTCAAGCCTTCGAAACTGAACATGGTGCCGAATGGGCTCGACGTTGACGCGTTTTTCGGATCTTCGGATTTTCCGGCAACCCCGACTCTATTGGCCGTAGGACGGTTGTATTCAGAAAAGCGATGGGACCGACTCGTGGCCGCCTTGGCCGACTTACAAGACAAAGGTCTCTCGTGCCGCGCACGACATGCCGGAAAAGGGCCGCTGCTCAGTTCGCTTCAGGCTCAGGCCGCTCGTCTGGGAGTCGACCACTTGATCGAGTTCCTTGGCGAACGCCAGGATGTGCCGCGATTGTTGGCGGAATCCACCGCGTTGGTTCATACGGCGGACGATGAAGGCTGCCCCAACGTCGTGATGGAAGCGATGGCATCAGCGAGGCCCGTTGTGGCGACAGATGCAGGGCATTGTCCATCGTTGATCGAACATGGGCGAACCGGTTTTGTCGTCCGAAGAGGCGACCATTCCGGCCTGGTCACCTGCATCGAGACGCTTGTCCGTGACCGTGACTTGGCCCTTCGCATGGGGGGAGCTGGGCGGGCTAAGGCTGAGCGGGAGTTCGGACTGGATCAGTTGGTTCAACGCACGGTTCACGCGTATGCCGAAGCTGGTTGGCATGCATAGCCAGATGGTGGATGACGCGGTCTCAGGCCGATTCGGAACAGGGAGAGGAGTGGGCGTATGTGCGGGATAGGCGGATGGGTGGGGACCGTGCCGGACGCCCGGCGTCATGCCGCCGCCATGGCAGGAGCCATGACGCACCGTGGACCTGACGGCCGTGGGGTAGAATTCTGGCCATCCGCCACGTTGATTCACACCCGTCTGAGCATCATTGATCTTTCCCCCAACGGTGCACAGCCCATCGCGAATAGAGACCGTACTGTCTGGACCACTTTCAACGGCGAAATCTACAACCATCGTGAACTTCGCGAGCGACTCGAAGCGCAAGGGCATCGCTTCAGAGGGCGATCGGATTCGGAGGTGTTGCCCCACCTCTATGAAGAAGAGGGACCCGAATTCGTGTCTTTACTGCGGGGTATGTTTTCCCTGGCTCTTTTCGATGCTCGAGCCAATACGCTGCTGCTCGCTCGAGACCGTTTCGGAATCAAACCTCTCTTCTATGCACCAACTCCCGAGCGCTTGTCTTTTGCCAGCGAGATCAATGCCGTACTTCAGTTCCCGGGAATCGATGATCGGCCCGATGAACAAGCGCTGCACGATTTTGCCGCGCTGTTCTACATTCCGGCGCCGCAGACCTTCTACAAAGGAATCCGTGCGCTTCAGCCGGGAGAAGTGCTGGAAGCTCGCCTGACCCCGGATGGTGTGCTGTGGAAAACGCGAACCTTTCACCGATGGGTCCTCAATCCTCAACCGGCCACCACACTGACCGACGCCGTGGATCGGGCAGACGACCTGTTGACCCGTGCTGTGCGCCGGCAGATGGAAAGCGATGTACCGCTCGGAACCTTGCTGAGCGGCGGCATCGATTCTTCGCTCGTGAGCGCAGCCGCCAAGGCGTCGGCTGCTCAGCCTCTGCGCACGTTCAATGTGCGATTCTCCGATCCCGAATATGACGAGACGTGGGCCGCGGTGGCGGTCGCCAAACATATCGGCAGCCAGCATACCACCCTACCCATGGATGCGATCGAAGGAAGTTGGGAGCACATTACGAGCCTGCTCAGTCATGCCGGACAGCCTTTCGCCGATACGTCGCTGTTTGCCACCCACGCCGTATGCCGCTCGATGCGGCAACATGTGACGGTGGCGTTGTCCGGCGACGGGGGAGATGAGGCGTTCGGCGGATACAACACCTTTTGGCAGATCGCGAGGATTGCGCGGCTACAAGTATTGCCGCCACCGATATTGCAAGCGGCCTCGCTCGTCTTGGGACCCCTCGCACAGATGGGTATGTTTCCGGCGCGGTTGGCGAGACGGCTGACGGAATTCACCCCGGCCGACGATGTGTCCGTTATGCAGGGGTTGTTCACCTGGGTCCGCGAAGAAGAACATCGGCAGCTGTGCCCGGACGACCACAAACTGTTGCCGGTTCGTCGTCTGTTCGAACCGCAGCTTGAAATGGTGCTTCCGCATGGCGCCTCCCGGCTGGAAAGACTGTCGGCACGGGCGACAGAAGCGAATCTCCGGCTGGTATTACCCAACGATTTCTTGTTCAAAGTCGACATCGCGAGCATGAAGGAAAGTTTAGAAGTGCGGGTGCCCATGCTCGACGAGGACTTGTTTGCATTCGGGCTCTCCCTCCCGCATCGACTCAAGGTGCGGGGCCGCACGTGCAAGCTGGTCTTACGAGGCCTGGCCAATCAGCGACTCCCGACGGCGGTGGCTCAAAAGCCGAAGTGGGGGTTTTCCATCCCTGTCGACCAATGGGTGCAATCCTCGTTTAAGGCGCGCCTTCGCGATACGCTGCTTGGCCGGGAGAGCCGATTGTCCGACGTGTTTCGTCCTGAAGCCTACCGCCCTGTCGTTCAGGCGTTTTGTGATGGGCGCCTTTCTCCCACCGTGTCCCGACAGGGACTCTATCAGCGCGTCATCATGTTGCTGTCCGTTCATCTGGCCCTGGCCAAGCCGTCGCGTCCCTGTCGCGCTCACTGAGGAGGGGACGCGTGAGGCACATCGATTCGCATTGTATATTTCAGGCGCGCACCAGTCGATTCGACGGATTTTCTGACCGAAGGTCGCGGCATATGAAACCTGCTCCTGAGCCTGTTGATGCCGGTGCAATGATGCCAGAGAACAAGAGCGGCGAAACCATCGATCGCGCCGTCACATTGATGTACCACGACGTCTTTGATGCCGACTCGCTGACGGGCAGCGGCTTCAGCGGGGTCCGCGGGAATCGCTGGTCGCTGCAGCGAAAGGAGTTTGAACAGCACATGAGGCTGTTGGCGAGGTATCTCGACGGCGTCCCCACGACGGTCAATGACTTGGCTCCCGCCGGTCCCGAACTCCCGCCGGTCATGCTGTCCTTCGACGACGGTGGGGTGAGTGCCTATACCGTCATCATGGACGTTCTGGAACGATATGGATGGAAAGCGCAGTTTTTTGTGCCGACCGATTTCATCGGGAAGGCTCATTTTCTGAATGCAGCGCAGATCAGGGCATTACGGCTCAGAGGGCACGTCATCGGAAGTCATTCACGGTCCCATCCCTCCATGATCTCTCGTAAGGATTCAATAAGCCTGCGGGCGGAGTGGAGCGATAGCCTGGCCCGTCTTTCCGATATCCTCGGTGAAAAGGTCGATTCGGCTTCTCTTCCAGGGGGCGACTACTCACGGTCCGTCGGAGAAGCGGCTTCATGGGCAGGAGTGAAGGCCTTGTTTACCAGCGAGCCGATGAGTTGGGTGCGAAGAGTCGACAGGTGCGCCCTGTTCGGACGGTATGCCATTCGAGGGGGCATGGCGTACGATCGAGAAGTCCGGTTGATCCGTGGAAGTTACCTAATCCGCTCCGCTGAGTCGCTGTCGTGGACGATAAAGAAGCTTGCCAAAGCTGTCGGCGGAGAAACCTATCTCCGTCTACGAACGGCCGGGCTTGAGTATCGTTACAGCGCTCCAACGGTCTGAGCTCTCTCCTGCCCGTCAATACCCATGCGCGTGTTAATGGTGATAGCGCCGGTTCCGGGAACCAACGCGCCTCCGGTATGGGCGCGTCGACAAATCGATTCGCTGAAAGCGATAGGGGTGATCGTTGACACATTCGTCTTTCGTGACAGGCGGTCGATCAGCGGGTTGCTGAACGGTGCTCTCGCGCTCCGTAGAAGGGCCAGTGCCTTCCATGCCGACGTCGTGCATATTCACTTCGGCGCAGCCCAGGCTGTCGCCGGAGTCCTGGCGTCGAACCGTCCCGTGGTGCTATCGCTCTGCGGGAGTGATCTGATGGGGAACTACGACGCGCGAGGACGGAAGACCTATTCCGGGGCCTTGTCCGGGCTGCTCACGCGGTTGGGAGTGCTGGGGTGTACGAGAGCCATCGCCAAAAGTAATGAACTCAAAGCGTCGTTGGGCCTCGGGTTCCTCAGCAGAAAATGCGACATCATACCGAACGGAGTCGATCTGGCGCTCTTTCGGCCCATACCCCAAGAAGACGCGCGCACGGTGTTGGGCTGGAAGCATCGTGATCCGGTCGTATTGTTCATGGATCGCAGAGGCGCGTGGGTCAAGGATCCGTATTTGGCGCATGCGTCCTATCACGAGGCCCGGAAGTTGGTGCCCACCTTACGCCTCTATGTCGCAGAGCAGGAACCGCCGGACCGCATGCCTCTCTTCTTAAATGCCGCCGATGCTCTCTTGCTGACATCGCGGCACGAGGGGTCAAACAATACTGTGAAAGAGGCGCTTGCCTGTAACCTTCCGATCATTGCGACGGCTTGCGGCGATACGGCGGAACGAATGGCCGGTGTAAGTCATTCTCATATCTGCCCCCGCGACGCTCAAGACTTGGGCCGGAAGTTGGCGGAGGTCGTGACGATGAGACCCCGCAGCAATGGTAGGCGTATGGTGCAGAGTTTAGCGCTCGAAGTCGTGGCCATGCGGATCAAGCAGATGTATGAGGCCGCATTGGAGAGCCGCCGAGCCGGGGGGTCTGTCGTCGCCGGGTACAGGGGAGGCGCGCTATGAGTTCAGGTATCCAGGGTGCCTGTACTTCAGCAGGTACGTCTACCATTGACCGGTACGCCTCAAGCCTCCATCAATGCGGCCGGCGCCTGGTTGCCGGCTCGCCCGGCACGTATTGGGTGCAGTACGAGGCCTTGGCCATGATGCGCATTCCGACATTCGAACTGTCCCCTCCGCGCAGGGAGGAGTTGGACGATGTACTGCAGAGCGGATTCACCGGCGTCGCCAGCTATCTCATGATGCCCGACCTTGGGCATCCGCCCAATGCGTGGCTGTATACCTGCACCGACCAAGCGTATCGTCTCGAAGGTCTGTGTGTGGCGGCCCGGCGCGATGCGAGACGGGCGCTAAGGAACTTGCGGATCGACTTTGTCGACCCGCAAACGCTTCTCGAACACGGGTACACCGCTTTCCGTGAAACCAGGAGTCGCGTAGGACTGTCGGACGGTACCAGAGAACAGTTCGAATGCCGGTTCGAAACGTTTTTCATGAGTCCATCACACTGCGTCCTCGGGGCGTGGAAAGGCGACGAACTGGCGGCGTTCATGACCTTGGTTGTGGTGGAGGACTGGGTGGAAATCGAAGGCAGTTTTTCCGCCAATGCTTCCCGAACGCTGTGTCCGAATGACGGATTGGCGCATGTGGTATTGGATCACTTCTTGGTGGGTCGTCGGTTCAGGACGATCAGCTATGGACTCAGTTCGATTCAGAGCGCTCATCAGATGGAAGGCTTGCACGCCTACAAAATCAAGGTGGGATTTCAAACCATTCCGGTTCATCGGGTGTTTGTGTTGCATCCTTTCTTGCGACTCTTAGCCAATAACTGGACGCTGAGCGGCATGAAAGCCGTCGAAAAGCTGTTTCCACATAATCGCCTGATGAAGAAGGCCGGTGGCGTGCTGAACGCTGTCATGGCAGACAAAGATGTCCTATCGATTGAGAGGCCGACATGAGAAACCCTGTCGCCCCAGACCGATGTTTACTCTGCGGTCGTCGATGCGAGATTGTTTCAGCTGGATTCCGGCAATCGTATAAACAACTGGGAGCCGAATCGCTCACGCTCTCATGGTGGGAATGCCGATCCTGCTCGGGCTGGTTTGTATTTCCGATGCCCACTCCCGCAGAGATCGAATCGCATTGTAACCGGTGCAACTACAATGATCCATCGCAAGCAGGCACGATTGCTCAAGCGAAGAATGCATTACACCGAAAGATCTTGAAGGAGCTTCCGGTGTGGACAGGCATCGGCCATCTCTTGGATCTCGGGTGCAGCTTCGGCGAGTTTCTTGCCCAAGCGAAAGCTGACGGCTGGACGCCGCATGGTTTAGAACCGAACCGGATTGCGGCACAGGCAGGGTGTGCCCGAGGGTTCGATGTTCGATGCGAGTGGATCCTCGAAAAAGCGGGGTTTGAAGAGCAACAGTTCTCCTCGATTACCGCAATCGATAGCTTTTGTTTCGTCTGGAACCCGTACGAGGCGCTCCAAACCATCGTACATCTGCTCCAGCCGAAAGGGGTCCTTGCGATGCGAGTGACGAACAAGCATGTCATTCTGAAAGGCGTCAGAGCGTCTCTTCGGCCTGGCCATCGGAGAAACGACGCCCTAACTGGCATCTTGAAAGGGCAGTTTCACGCCATCAGTGTGCGTAGGCTGGTGCCGATTCTGCGTACAGTCGGATTCGATCGGATTGAGGTGGTCCCGCAGGCGATGGCGTCACAGTGGCAGGATCTCAGTCTCAATACGCGTTTGGCCTATAGTGTCGCGGACACGCTCTATGCGCTCAGCTTGGGGAAGGTCAATCTGTCACCCGGAGTGTTGTTGTTTGCGAGGAAGGCTCCGTAAGGCGAGGCTCACAGGGTTGGGGCCGGACAACTCATGAATTCACAGCGGCAGCAGTTCCCATCATGATCAGGAATGCCCTCCTGCTCACAATTCCTACGCTGATACTGTGCCTGATCGCACTGGAGGTCATTACTACATTCGTTATCCCAGGCGCTCAGTTCCCGTATTACTATTACGATGAGGAAAACCGGGTCTTGCGGTTCTCTACCACGGATCTTCGCGAAGGGGTATTCACGATCGGTCCAATGGCGCAACAGCGAGCGCGATGGCACATCAACAATGCGGGGTGGAACAGCGACGTGGAGTTTGAAGAGGCGAAACGCAGACCGCGTATCGCCATTATCGGTGATTCCTATGTGGAAGCACTTCAAGTCAATATCGAGGAGTCTTTGGCCGGGCGACTCCGTGCTCTCGTTTCCAACGAAGTAGATGTCTATGCATTCGGGATCTCTGGCGCGGCGCTGAGTCAGTACCTTCAAATGAGCCGATATGTCAGGGCGCGCTTCGATCCCGACATCTTGGTTGTGAACGTCGTGCACAACGACTTTGATGAGTCACTCTGTTCCGTCAAACGGCAGGCGGGAATGCTGTGTTTGGAGGAAGTCCAGGATGCGCTCGTGGAAGGGAGAATGGAGCCCTATCGTGCCGCCGAAGCCTTTCGCGCGGCACGACTCAGCAGCACGGTACGTTATGCGGTTGCCAACCTAAAGGTCGTAGCTCGGATCCGCAATCTCTTTACCAGCAACGCATCGACCCCTTCTTACAATGCCAATATCGATGTGGAACAGGTCGCGGCGCAGAAGGCCAAGATCGGCAGAGCAACGGCGTATGTATTGGAGACCTTGGTTCAGGAGTATCGCGGAAAGTCAGTGATTGTCATGATGGATGCTCCGCGTCACGACATCTATGCAGACACGTTGGAACGAAGTACTGTGCGGTGGCTGAACGAATTATTACGGAACAGTTGCGAGAGCGTGGGGATACCTTTTATTGATCTCACCGAGGGGTTTTTACGGCAGTACCGGGCGGAGCATGTTCATTTTGAAACGGAATGGGACTGGCACTGGAATCAAAATGGCCATCTGACTGCGGCGCGACAACTGCGAAAGCGGTTAGCAGAACTCCGTTTGATTTGACCCTGGTCGAGCTTGGGCAGGAGGGGTGGAGGGATCCCCTGCCTGCCCGTCTTTGTCTTGCCTAGGGCATGGCTGAGGGAAGCACAGGCCAGCCACCCACGCTCATCGGATCCGAGATCCACGCACCTGTTCCGTTACGAACATCATTCACCACCCGAGCGTCGACGGAATCACGGGGTTGAGCGCCTGAGCGGTTCAAGACATCCTCGTACGCTTGGAGCGCGCTGACCGTGGTTACCACGGGGAACGAGTATCGGGCCGTTTGCACGGGAATCCCGCCGTTATCACCCCAAATGATCTTATTCTCCGGAGACGTGCCGTTGGGTCGTGAACGTCCGACGTTGTCTTGAACGAAGATTCCAGATTGTGCGCTATAGTTCATTCCTCCGATTGTCCGGATCACATTGTAAGTGAGATTGAAGGGGATGGCAGACGGTCCGTCTTTCCAATAGTTTCCGATCATATTGATTTTGACCGGACCATAATATGGAGCGATTTGCGCGCTGGAACCGTTGCCGTTGTAATCGACGTTGTTGACGAAATCAATCTGCCCGCTGGTCGCATTGGGGAATCGGATGAAGTTGTGGGCGTTCAGGGTTCTGATTACCGACACGGTCTCCGTATTTCCAGTCCCAATCAGCAAACCGCGACTTCCGCAGTTCTCGCAGGCGGCGCCGCTGATCAGGCCTTCGCTCAGTATGCTGTCCTGAATCGTGACATTGTAAGTGCCGTTAATGACGGCGATGAGATCATCGGTTCCCCAACTGATGGAACAGTGGTCACAGATATGGTCGTGTGTGCGCGCACCAGCTTCTGAGCTGCGGTAGGTAATGCCGTTGGCATTGCTACCTCTCTCGAGCCAGGATTTGGGACCGGGCCTCACACGCAGGTGCCTGATGACGGTGTGACTGGCTCGTACATCGAAACCGCCGTCCTTGACCGCAACCGGCACGGCGCTTCCATCGATTGTCAGATAGTCATTTCGAACGACTATGTCGTAGGAACCGAGACTGATGGTGCCTGGCACCGTGAGTCTGCACGTGCGGGGCCCACTTTCCACTTCAGCACATTGACGGAGGCTGCCGGGGCCGTTGTTGTTCAAATTAGTGACATCGATCACCCGCCCGCCGCGTCCGCCTTGCGCGCAACGTCCAAAGCCTTCGGCCGTTGGGAACGCAAGGGGCAACTCGTTTGGGCAGACTGTGCCGGCGGAGGAGGGTGTCGGTGTGATCGACGGAGTGCTTGGGATGGGCGGCGGTGTAGTGGTAGTCGATGTTCCGCCGGCTGAAGGTGAGGAGCTGGGAGCCGCTGAGGTGCCGGTTGAAACCATCAACGCGTTGCTCTTTGCAACCACAGAGAATGAGTTATCGATCATATATCGGAATTCGTATTGCTGGGGGGTGGCGGTGTGAGGCACGACAAATCTCAGGATCCCGCCGCTTCCAGCGGGGACATATTGCCACGTTACAAATGTGTTGCCGGCTGTCGGCTTGCTTGTCAGAAACAGGCCGACCCAGTCCCTGGTCGAATGCGTTCCTGGAGCCTTCCAGGACAGGGTCGTTGTCCCTCCAGGAGCGATTGTGACGGGAGAGGCGAGCATGGTGTATCCGGTGAGTGAAGGCACTGCAGTTGAAGTGGGCTGCGTAGGGGAGACGGTTCCGGTTATGGAGCTCGAAGTCGTCGGTTGAGAGGTTGTGGATGTTTGAGAGGACGGTGATGAAGGAGACGTTGAACCGCTTTTTGAAACCATGAAGGGAGTACTGGAGGCGGTCTTGGTCCAACCGTTGTTTAAGAAGTATCGGAATTCATAAGTCTGTGGAACTGAAACCGTGGGCATCGTGAAGGAGATGATGCCGGTTGACCCGCTTGGCACGTACTTATAGGCCACGATGGTGTTCCCGGCGCTGGGCATATTAGCCACGAATAGACCAATCCAGTCGTTTGTGGAATGGGTGCTTGGAGCGTTCCATGCCACGGTCATGGTCCCTCCGGACACGACCGATGCACTTGATGGGGTGACGGCATACCCGGAAGTTTGAGCCCTTCCGTACTCAGGAAAGGATATCGTGATCAATATCCCCGCAAGTACTCCCAGCAGCCAACTCGTATGCCGTGCATGCATCATGATGTGTCCTCTCCCAAGAATAGCCCAGAAGTCAGACCGTTGTCCTACTCCCGATGACGGCTTCTGGTTTATCTAGCGTTGAGCCGGATCGGACAGCTGCCAATTGCATGCCAGTGTGATCGCTTGTGTTTTCAGGGCGTTTGGGATGACGAGTAGTTGTTTCGGCTGTATGGTGTTCTAGGCAGTTGAGACACAAAATAGCGCAAATCCTTGGTAGGAAAGCTTTCCAGCCGATCGTCTCGTCGACCGTTGTACCCGTCATCCGAGTCGCTCAAATCGCGTCCGGCTTAGCGCTGGAGTGAAAACCGATGAAATCCATAATGACTTGTTATGGTTCGTTCTAGTTTTATGACGACGCAACCAGTCATACCGGTCGATATATCGGTGATCGTGCCCTGCCGCAACGAGGTTGGTACGATTGCCGGTTGCGTCGCCTCCATTCTCGATCAAGAGATCGGCTCAGAGCGCATGGAGGTCATCATCGCCGACGGCCAATCAACGGATGGGACGCGGCAGGTGCTCGACGATCTTGTTCGACTGGATGCTCGAGTCCGTGTCCTTTCCAACCCGAGACTCATCGTATCGACAGGACTCAATGCAGGCATCGAGGCTGCCCGAGGGAACATTATCATCCGTATGGATGCCCATACGACATATGAACGCGACTACGTCGCCCAGTGCTTGGCCGTTCTTCGAGACTCTGGGGCCGATAATGTGGGCGGTCCTGCCTTGACCGTCGCTCACGGTGTTCTCCAGCGAGCAATCGCTCTTGCCTATCATTCCCCGTTTGCCGTGGGAGGGGCACGCTTTCATAACCCTGCCTATGAAGGATGGGTAGATACGGTGCCCTACGGCTGTTGGCCTCGCGCAGTGTTTTCCCGCATCGGTTTGTTCGATGAGGAATTGGTTCGCAATCAGGATGACGAGTTCAACCTGCGTTTGACCAGAGCCGGAGGAAGAATCTATCAGTCACCGCGCATCCGCAGCTGGTATCGTCCTCGAGGCTCACTGTATGACCTCTTTCTTCAATATCGACAGTACGGCTATTGGAAAGTGCGCGTGATACAGAAACATAAAGTGCCGGCTTCTCTCCGACACTTGGTCCCTGCTGGATTTGTGCTCGTTGTAGCGGTTCTCGCGATTACAGCGCTCTGGTCGAAGTCCGCAGTCTGGATGTTGATTGCCGTCGCAGGAGCGTACCTACTGTGTACTGTTGCGGCGGCTGTGATAGCCGGCGGCCGGCAGCATTGGCCGCTCATCCCGCTGCTTCCCTTCGTCTTTGTCACGTACCATCTGAGCTACGGACTCGGATTCCTTCAGGGACTGTGGGATTGTGTTGTGATGCATCGGAAACCAAGCCGCTCACTCGTCAACCTTTCTCGACGTCCTGTTGGCTGACGACCCTCGTATGGCGATGACCTTGTCCTCACTGGACTTGCCTCTGTCCCAATGGGGCACCGTCCTCAATGAATTCGAGGACCGGACGTTATTCCAGACGCCCGCGTGGCTTTCTTTCGTTGCGGCGAGCCAACGTGCACAGCCTGTCCTTGCAGTCCTGACCGACGGCGCCAGCCGAGTCGGTTATTTTTCCGGTCTGATGATCAGCCGCTGGGGCATAAAAATTCTCGGCAGCCCCTTGCCGGGGTGGACCACGTCCTATATGGGGCTCAACCTCCTGCCCGGCGTGGACCGTGGTGCGGCCGTCATGGCTCTCCGACGCTTTGCATTCCGTGAGATGGGATGTGTGCACTTGGAGGTTATGGACCGCCGTCTTTCTATGGATGATATCCGTACGCGAGAGCTAAAAGTGCGACCATTCCGTGGTTATGAGATCGATTTGAGCAGGTCCGAACGCGAACTGTGGGCGAATATGAGCAGTGCGTGCCGGCGCTGTGTTCGTCAGGCCAGGAATCGTGGCGTCACGATCGAAGAGGCGAGAGATGAGGGATTTGTCGAGGAGTACCATCAACAGCTCCGAGCCGTGTTCCGAAGGCAAGGGTTGGTTCCGAGCTATGGAGTGGAACGGGTGAGGAACCTCATGGCCTGTTTGCACGATACAGGCATGCTCCTATGCTTGCGTGCTCGCGATGGTGCCGGTAGAAGTCTGGCCACGGCCATTTTCCCGGCCATGAACGGTACGATGTATTTCTGGGGAGGGGCCAGTTGGAGGGAGGGGCAACGGTATCGACCCAACGAGCTTCTGCACTGGCACGCCATGAATTATTGGAAGGCCAGGGGCATGGTCCGGTACGACATGGGCGGCGGAGGCGCGTATAAGCGAAAGTTCGGCGGGGCCGAAATCATGGTGCCATGGATCCGCTCCTCCCGATACCCCGGGCTCGAGGTCATGAGGCGTGTTGCCTGTCGTGTTATGGCTTGGCACCGGCGACGTGCAACGCTCGCAACAGAAGGCCAAGCATAAGAGGACTTTGTGACATCGATCGTCTCACAATCGGCTTGTCGCTCGATGCTTCTGGCCATCGGGTTGGCATGGGGGGTGTCTGTCTTCATAGGTTGCAGCGATTCAAACTCGCCTTCCGCTACCAGTTCGGCAACGGCTCAGACGCTGGCCTTCCCTGAAGCTGAAGGGTTCGGCCGCTTTGCGCAGGGAGGTCGAGGCGGCCGTGCGGTTGAAGTCACGAACCTCAACGAGCGCGGGCCAGGGAGCCTCCGCGAGTGTGCGGAAGTCGAAAGCGGGCCTCGAATCTGTATCTTTCGGGTGGCTGGCACGATCAGTCTCGATACGTTTGATATTGTCGTGCGGCATCCCTTTCTGACTATTGCCGGTCAAACCGCTCCGGGAGGAGGGATCACCCTGAGAGATGGTGGCATTGCGGTTCGAGCCAGTCACGTGGTCATCCGGCATCTGAGGGTCCGGCCGGGACCTGCCTCTTTAGTCCAACGAGGCGTGAATGCCAACGGAATCGTGTTGATGTCCGCAGAGGATGGCAGTGCCACGGCCCATCACATGATTGATCACTGCTCCGTATCCTGGGGGACGGATGATCTCGTTGCGGTAATTTTCGGCACTGACAACGTGACGATTCAAGACAGTATTCTTTCGGAAGGCCTCTCTTGCAATGGCTGCGGGAGCCGGGGATTGCTCATCGGAAACCACGCCAGGAGAGTGTCGGTCATTCGTACATTGAGTGCGCACAACTTCATCCGGTTCCCGAACGCATCATCAGGCGACATCGATTTCGTGAACAACGTGGACTACAACGGCAATGGGTCAAATCCCCAGATCGTGCCGGTGCACGAGGCCGTCCGAATCAACTTTGTCGGCAACTATTTCAAGGACGGCCCGAACGTGGTGCCGGCCAATGCCGCATTCCCGGATATTCGACTCATCGGAGGACTGCCATTCAGCGCAGTTTCTGGGGCCCATGTGTCGGGAAACATTGGACGAGCCAGACCGACGGCGAACCTTCCGGAAAATGCCATCGTGTGGAGCGACAACGGCGGCATCGCATTGCAGGCCGAACGGTTCGACTATCCATCGACGACACCGGCCGATGCACTCGGGGCCCGAGACCGTGTTCTTGCGTCCGCCGGAGCCACCCTACCCGTCCGTGACGCCGTGGACCAGCGGATCGTTTCCGAAGTCCTGGCTGGAACTGGAAGCCAGATTCAGGATCCATCCGAGGTGGGCGGGTGGCCGGCCAGTGATAGCGGCACCCTCGCACCCGATTCGGATAAGGATGGAATGCCGGATGTTTGGGAAGAGCGATACGGCCTCAATTCCAACAACTCCGGCGATGGCGGTCAAGACCCGGATGGCGATGGGTATACCAACTTTGACGAGTATGTGAACGGGACGAATCCCAGGGTTTCGACTTGAAGAATGTTTCGAACACGGAGGAAGTATGCTCATTCGATTCCTTAGGCATCTCTTACTCCCGCCTATTCTGATGGTGGCAGTGTTTGTCATCGATCCACAATCCGCCTGCGCGACAGATCCAGCGGGATTCGGGCTGGTGACGCTCCCGCCACCGTCTTCGGTCGTATCGTACAACCAGACCTGGTGGTGGAAGTGGTGGAATTGGAAGCCGCAACCCAAGCCAACGAGGAGTGTCCCAATACCTGCCACACTCCTTCCTTTTGGCGTTGGGTTCCTCGGATTGGCCGTCTGGAGGGCTGCTCGTCGGAGACGTCGACCGTGAGACTTCGTGATGACGAAGAATTAGGGGGGCCTGTATCCGTGAATGCGCGGATTGCCAGTCGTTGGTATGACCTCTGCACCGTCTATAGCGGATGCACCCTAGGCCTCATCATCGTGACGTGGCCCACCGCCCAGTCACTGCTGCACGCTTGGGCTTCCCGAACCTTTGGCCATGGCATGCTGGTGTTGCCCGCCACCCTGTATATGGTCTGGTGTTATCGGGATCGATTGCGTTCAACTTTCCCAGGCCCGGATCTTTCCGGCTTGGTCAGCATTCTTGCCGTCGCCCTGCTCTATGCCATTGGGAACCTCGTCGAGTCGCTCGTTCTTCGACAGGGCGCTCTGCTGGGCATGCTTGCTGCGCTGGTGTGGGGCCTTTTTGGACGACAGGTCTTTTTGGCATTGCGTTTTCCGCTAGGCTTTCTGCTGTTTGCGCTTCCTGTCGGCACTGCTATCGAGCCATGGCTCCAAGCCGCCACGGCGAACGGGCTATCGCTCGCGTTGGCGTTCACTGGGATCCCGGTTCTGCGAGATGGATTTGTCCTCACTCTTCCGTCCGGAAGTTGGGAAGTGGCCGCGGATTGCGGCGGTCTGAGGTATCTGCTTCCCGGGCTAGCGCTCGCGTATCTCTATACCGCGATCGTACACGCAACCTGGAAACGGCGGTTGCAGTTCCTGTCGATCTGCGGCGTCTCTTTAGTCGCCGCCAATTGCCTCAGGGCGTATGGAATCGTGCTTGCCGATCATGTCGGATTCGCCGTAGGAACTGACCATCGCCTATTCAGCTACTCGGTTCTCGGAGGGACGCTGCTTGTCCTGGCATGGTTGGGCCACCGGTGGAGCGAAGAGGCGACTCTGTGCAGAACGGCAGGCTGTTCTCCGTTGTGAGCGACCCTCGACTTGCGCCAGTCGCTTTCTGGCCGTACGTCGGCTACCTGATCGCGTTTACGCTGGCGCCCTATACGTTCGACATAGAGGGCGCCCTCTCTTTCGCCGATCGAGTCGTGGAACGATTCGGAGGGTTCTCGGATCTTGCGCGGTTGTCGGTTTGGGACGTCAGCACGAATCTTCTGTTGTACCTGCCGGTCGGCTTGCTGCTCGTCCCGCGGGGCTCATCGACAAGGAAGCCTGCCATCGCGAGGGTTGTATGGGTGGCCCTGTGTTCAGCGCTTCTAAGCGGTAGTCTCGAATTGTCTCAGGTGTTTCTACCAAGACATGCTTCCCTGGGCGATATCGCATGTAATGTCACAGGGGCTGTTTTGGGAGCCCTTGGCTCTCTTCTCCTACAGCGGGCGCCCTATGCAGGGATGTCGACAACGGTGAACGCTCTCCTGAAAGGTCGCCATGGCGCACTGATCGGATATGCCGTCTATCTCGTTTTCACGGCTTTCGTACTCGTCGCGCCGTTACCGCTGGCCCCGGATTTCAAAAGGTGGGCATCGGAGATAGAGTTTGAGTTCGCCTCTTTCGAGGATGGCCAGAGGCCTCTGAGCCAATCTCTTTACTCAGTGGCGGTCTTTGATAGGGCGCTGAGCTTTGAAGAAGTCGAATCCCGGTTCCGGAGCGGTCCGTCCGTAGGCTCCCAAGAGAAGCCATTCATGCGGGCGTTGACGTTATGTCACCGATTTGCCGTGGACGCCAGAGACGTCCGATGCGGTGGGCGCGTGTCGACTGGTCGTGATCGTGTCCGGATCAAAGATCCGAGCCGCGTTCAGTGGTTGCGACCGTTCGGTATCGAGTTGAAAGGAACTAGCTTGGTCTTGGCGTCGTCTCCGGAGATCCGGCCGACGCATTCCCGATTTCAGCCGCATATCGCATTTTCGGTTGAGGCCTGGCTGGATACTCGGGCTGAAAAGCATGCGGACACGGTGCGGATCGTGTCCTACTCACGCACCCCATCGCGGAACACGTTCTCGTGGGTGCAAGACCGAGTGGACTTTCTTATGGACCTGGATCCAGTCCTCGCCGATGCCGAGGCGAAGGTTCGGCATGTCTTCATTGCGCATAGCGATGGAGTCGAATCCGGTTTTGTCGATGGGATCAAGAGGTATGAACGCTATGTCGGACACGGTGCGACGGTATTTGACGCTGTATTGGCTGGACTAGGACATGAGTTCGCCGTACCTGTCTATTCCCTTGTACTGTTTCCCCTGGGGCTCGGTCCGGTCAATTGGCTCGCCGAACGGCGAAAGGCGGAAATGGCTTCTTGGATCATCGGATTCGGATCGGCGATGGCGCTCCTATCGGTACGTCACGCCTGGATGCGGGCGCCCATCGATCCGTTACTGGTCCCGATTGCCGCCCTGACGTTAGGGGCTTCGGTCATGGTGGCTTCGCGTCTGCGACGATCATTCCACGCTCGATAACTTTCCCGCGCGGTTGTTCCCGTCCCGTCTCTACCCCAGTCGTCTCAATTCATTTCACGAACCGGTTTTGACCGTCCGAACGAGGTGTTTATGGCATCGTATTTGCCCTTCCATACTCCGGATATTGGCGATGAGGAGATCGATGCGGTTGTCGGCGTGCTTCGCTCGGGGTGGCTCACCACTGGGTCAAAAGCGAATCAGTTCGAGCAGGAATTCGCCGCAGTAGTCGGTGCTCGACATGCCGTGGCCGTTAACTCTTGCACGGCTGCGCTTCATCTGGCTCTCGATGCATGCGGAGTGCGAGAAGGGGACGAGGTGCTCATCCCCACCATGACGTTTGCGGCGACCGGCGAGGCCGTCATCTATTTCGGGGCTACGCCGGTCCTCGTTGATTGTACGGCGGACACGCTCAACATCGATCCGGCTCGTATCGTGGACGCGATCACGCCTCGGACCAAAGCCATCATTCCCGTTCATTTTGCAGGTCACCCCTGCAATATGGACCGCATCCTGGAGATTGCCCGCGAGCGCGGTCTTCATGTCATCGAGGATGCTGCCCATGCTCTCCCGGCTCGGTATCACGGAAAAGCAGTCGGCACCATCGGCGACTGCACCTGTTTTTCCTTTTATGCCACGAAGACGATTACGACCGGGGAAGGTGGAATGATCACGACCGACAACGCAGACTGGGCGGCGCGGATCCGTTCCATGAGCTTGCACGGCCTCAGTCGCGATGCGTGGAGCCGATATGGCGCACAAGGGTCCTGGTATTACGAGATCCTCGCGCCGGGCTTCAAGTACAACTTGACCGACATCGCCGCTGCCCTGGGAATCGCTCAACTGCACAAGTGCGACCGCTTCTGGAAAGTTCGCGATCACTATGCCTCGCTTTATCGAGACGGGTTCAAGGACGTGCCGGAAATCATTTGTCCTTCCTCCCATGACGATGTTCAGCATGCCTGGCATCTGTACGTCATCCAACTCGACCTCGCTCGGCTTACCATTGGCCGGAATGAATTTGTCCAGTTTCTGCAACGAGAACAGATCGGATGCAGCGTCCATTTCATCCCGCTCCATCTCCATCCCTACTATCAAAAGACGTGGGGCTATGATCCTGAAGATCTGCCAACGGCGACCGCAGTCTACCAGCGAACGGTGTCGCTGCCCATTTATCCGAAGATGACCGAAGCCGACGTCCAGCGGGTTGTTACGACTGTCCGCCGGCTCATCGAACTCCATCGACGATGATGAAACGGACATTCGACCTCTGTGCCGCCCTCGTGGGGCTGATGCTGCTTTGGCCGCTGCTGGTCGTGGCTGCGCTGGCCATCAAGCTGGATTCGCCCGGGCCTATTCTGTTCAGGCAGATCCGGGTGGGGAGAGGGCTTCGTCCGTTCTCTCTCCTCAAACTGCGGACGATGCGCCAAGACGGTTCGACGACCGGACCGGCCATCACCGCCGGCGAGGATCCTCGCATTACTCGAGTCGGACGGGTGCTCCGCCGTTGGAAAGTTGACGAACTGCCCCAATTACTGAATGTCTTGGTCGGGGATATGAGTATTGTGGGACCTCGGCCGGAGGTTCCCCGCTATGTTGAACTGTTCAGAACACAGTTCGCGAACGTCCTGGTCTTGCGCCCTGGTTTGACGGACATCGCTTCGTTGAAGTTCATCGACGAGAGTGCGCTGTTGGGGAAGTCGGCAGACCCAGAAGATTTGTACAGGCATCATATTCTTCCTGAGAAGCTTCGGTTGGCCGAACTCTATTTGCGCCATGCCTCCCTGTTGTTTGATCTGGCCCTCGTTCTGCAAACGCTGTTGCGACTGCTCCATGTGCCGGTCTTGGTGTGTGAGATACCGGGGGCGTACGCTTCCGGCGAGCAGCGTCCTTCGACACGACATCACCTTGGCGCATTCATCGTACACCACCGCAGGCTCTTGATCGTATTCTTTGATCTGTGGCTCATCGTGTTGGCGAACTACACGGCGTTCTGGTTGCGGTTCGACGGGGCCATTCCGAAAGCCGCGATGAATGGAATGTTCGCCATGTTGCCCTGGGTCGTGAGCATCCGCGCGTTGGCCATGTATGTGTTCCGGCTAAACGAAGGGTTATGGCGTTACACCAGCCTTTGGGATTTCCGTAATATTGTTGTGGGTGTCGGAAGCAGCACATTAGTCCTGTACCTGTGTCTGCATAGCCTCTTCCGTGAGGTCGAGTACCCCGGGTCCATTTACGTGATCGACGGCATTCTCCTCATCGGCCTCCTGACCGGGACTCGATTGTCTTCCCGCCTATTGCGTGAAAAGCTGATTCATAGGGAACAGAGGAAAGTGCTGGTAATCGGCGCCGGCGACGCAGGCGAGCGCATCGTACGGGAAATGAAGATGGAGGCCGCCTTACGCTACGACCCCATCGGACTGGTGGACGAGGACCAGGGTCTGCTCCATCAACGCATACACGGCGTGAAGGTCTTGGGCGCGGTGCAAGATCTTCCCCGCATCCTTGCGGAGAAACGGCCGCAGGAAGTGGTCCTGGCCTTGCGGCACCCCAAACCGGCACAGATGAGAAGCATCATCTCCGCACTTGAACCCTTCAAGATTTCCATCAAGACCGTGCCAAATGTGGAGGATCTACTCACCGAAAAAAGCGTCGTGAGCCAGATACGCAAAGTTCATATCGCCGATCTCTTGCCGAGAGCCCCTGTCTGTTTGGATGTGGATTCCATGAGGCGAATGGTCACGGGCCGCCGGATCCTCATCACAGGAGCGGGAGGATCGATCGGGTCGGAGCTTTCGCGACAAATAGCCGCCCTCAAACCGGAACAGCTGGTATTGTTCGAGCGCCATGAAAACAGTCTGTATACGATTCAGAAGGAACTGTGCGACAAAGGGTTTGAATCGATCATTCTTCCCGTTATCGGCGACGTGACGGATGTCCGTCGCTTGTCTATGACCTTGCACAAGCATCGACCCGGTATTCTTTTCCACGCGGCGGCGCACAAGCATGTTCCCCTCGTCGAGTTGAACCCAACCGAGGCGCTGAAAAACAACTGCATGGGTACGAGAATTGCGGCAGAGTTGGCCGACCGGTTTGAGGTTGAGCGCTTTGTGCTCATTTCCACGGATAAAGCCGTGAATCCTTCCAGCATCATGGGTGCGACGAAACGGGTCGCCGAACTGGTTGTCCAACGCATGGCTCGGCGAAGTAACACGAGGTTTCTGACCGTCCGGTTCGGTAACGTACTAGGAAGCAATGGGAGTGTGCTGTTACGATTTCAAGAGCAAATCGAGGCGGGCGGTCCTGTGACGGTCACGCATCCTGCCATTCGACGTTATTTCATGCTGATCCCGGAAGCGGTCCATCTCGTGTTACAAGCGGCCTCGCTGGGGGAACAGGGAGCGGTGTATGTTCTGGATATGGGGGAACAGATTCGGGTGCTCGATCTTGCCAGAAATTTGATTCGGCTATCGGGATTCGTACCCGGTGAAGAAATCCCCATACGTTATATCGGTCTTCGGCCGGGTGAGAAGCTCTTTGAAGAGCTTCTCGGCGAGGGCGAAGTGGCGGTTCCATCAGGAACCGAACGGATCCTGCGAATCAGCGCCTCGAATCCTGTCGATTTCGATTCGCTCGAAGGCCGGCTTGCGACGCTCGAAACCGCCGGACACCTGACGAACTCTACCTGGATGATGGAGCAATTGCGGGAGTTGATTCCCACATTCCGGACTCCGGATCAGGCAGAGCTTCCCGAAGACTTTTCGTCGGTGGCGTGGCAGGAAGGCGAGGCGGTGTGGAGTGAGTAACAGGGGCAACAAAGAGGCGTGACCAGACTCGTCTTCGAGTGTCCACATCCGAGCAGTGAGAGGTGGGAGCTACGACAATGCATCTGATCGACGCACGTCCAGAACCAGGGATGGGGGAAGTTCCTCTCGTGCCGGAAATTCTCCAGTTGGCATGGCGGCAGAAATGGATCATCGCGGGAACCGTGCTCGCCAGCCTGCTGTTGGCCGGCGTATATTGTCTCGTGGCTACAAAGCAGTATCGATCGGAGACGTTGATCCTCGTCGAGGATCCGAAAATCCCGGAACAATATGTTCAAGGCGTTGCCGATCGTAACCTCGAGCAGCGAATCTTTATTATTCAGAAGCAACTGACCAGCAGGGCCATCCTGGGCGAGATTGTGAGCGCCTACAAGCTGTATCCCGATATCGTCGAACAATACGGCGTGGAGGGGGGAACCGCGACCCTGGCACAGGCCTTGGTTGTAGAAATGGTGGGGAAGGGCCCGCGAGGTAACTTTGTGAGTCGAAGCGGAATCGACGCCTTTACGGTCTCCTTTGCCCATGAAAATCCAATGATCGCCATGAAGGTTACGGAGACATTGGCGGCAAGGTTCATCGAAGAGAATATCAAGACTCGTGAGCAGATGGCGGAGGGAACCACGGAATTTTTTGAGGCGGAAGCGAGGCGGGCGAAGGTCGAACTGGAGAAAAAAGAGGACGAAATCAGCCAGTATAAGTCTGCACATATCGGGGAGTTGCCACAACAGGTTGAGGCGAACCTTCGCGCCCTTGATCGCCTGCAGAGCGATCTGAACGCGACGAACGAGAATCTCCAGCGGCACACGGATCGTTTGGGGATGATCGAAAAAGGAATACAGGAGTACGAGCGTTTTGGAACCAAGAATCCGGTGTTGACGGTCGGTCCCTCAGCCACCGACCCGCTCTTTCCACGATTCAAGGAATTGCAAGAAAAGCTCGTGAAGCTTCAAGCGGAGTTCTGGGATGGGTATCCCGAAATCTTGCTGACGAAGGAAGAGATCCGGCAGGTCGAAACCAAGTTAGTGCAACTCTATGGCCCTGATGTACTGAAGCCCGGCGAAAAACTCGTCGATCCTTATTTGCGCGATCTCCGAAGACAACGTGAAGAGATCAAGAGCGAAATCGCGCTGTCAAAACAGCGGTTGACGGTTCTCAACGGCGACAAGAAACATCATGAGATACGGATTGATCGGGCGCCGGAGGTCGAGCAGCGGCTACTGATTCTGGAACGAGATTACGAGAATATGAAAAATAACTATCGGGCACTGCTCGACAAGCGGCTCAGTGCCATGGTGTCCCAGAATCTCGAAAAACGGCAGAAGGGCGCTCAGTTCAGAATTCTCGACACGGCCAATTTCCCGACCCGGCCCGAGAAACCCAATCAAGCCAGGGTGCTGGTATTCGGTTTTCTGTTCGGTTGTCTGGCGGGACTTGGTATCGCGGTGTTCAAGGAACGATTGAATCCACAATTCCGGCATCCCGACGAGGTTGAACGCTTATTCGGCCCGCAGGTGCTCGCCGTGATTCCGGATTTCAGCCTCCAATTCGGGCGTGTCAGCTGGTACCAGCGCTCCGGATGGCGACAACTGCTGGCTGGTAAGGAATCTCGTCCAGAGCCCGATGGCCTGCCTGATGCGACGGACGTTCATGCATTGATCCCGAAGGGCCTGGTACCGGCTAGCGGAGACGATTCGCTACGCGACGGGTTTGTGGTGAGATGGATGCCAGCATCAGCCATTGCGGAGCAGTATCGGGTTGCGGCAACACGGTTGTCTTTGCTCAAGGCGGACACGCAGTCGTCGGTCGTGGCAGTATCGAGTGCGGTCAAGGGCGAGGGCAAAACCACAACCGTGATCAACCTCGGATATACGATGGCCAGGGACATTGGAAAACGAACGTTGTTGCTGGATTGTGACTTTCAGTGCCCGAAGCTTCATCTCTATGCCCCCGTACCGACTCAATGGGGCTTGGGAGATTGCCTCGTGCAGGATGTCGAGTTGGACCATTGCCTGTCCCGATTCAGCGAGGTGCCGTGCTGGATCATGCCGGTCGGCAATTCCGGCATCCACTCGACGGAACTGCTGAAGAGTGAGAAACTCGCCGGCATATTCCAACAACTTCGCGCGCGGTTCGATTATATCTTCCTCAACACCCCACCCATTCTCCCTTTGGCGGCGATGAACATTCTCACTGGGTATGCAGATATCGTCGTTCTCGTCGTGCGGGCGAATTCCACGCCAAAGCAGGTCGTTCAGCGAGCGCTACGGTCACTGCCGAGCAACGCGCCGGCCCACGTGGTGCTCAACGCGGTTGCGAACCAGGAACTTCCGTCCTACATGGGCACATACGAATACACCGCCCGATAGTCTATCAGTCGAATCCGCTCGGATCGGTCGAGATCCATAGAAAGACTGCGTGTCCAACCTGGTTATTCACAGGAGATTTAGAGGAGGTACCACATGAGCAGCGAAAACTGGATTATCAGGACTCTCGGGGGAGAAGAGTGGGGATTCATCAAGCGGCTCATTCTCGATGCGGTTACCAAGCAGATCAGCCACGCAGATGTGGTACTTTCTGAGACCGGCCGACTCATNNAGAGTCCCTTGGGACAGTTTTGAAGTTCAAGCGGACGGCATACGACTTGGGATATCTGAGCACCAGGCGCACGCCAATTCGGCAAGGCCAACGGACCGTAGACCTGCAGAAGTGGTCACTATGGAAGTATGGCCATGACTCTCTGAGTAAGTGTCTCTCGCGAAACGCGCGGGACCTCTCCGTGAGCATCGCATAGGATTGCTCAATAAGAGCAGGTCCGCATGGGTGAGGGTTGTATCCCTTCATAAGGGATACAACCCTTTTTTTTACCGCGTTTTTGGACAGAACGAAGTTCACGTAGGAACAATATCTGAGGGGATGGGGTGGTTGGATGCTTCAATGCAGGGGTGGTAAAATTTGATTGATGAAGAAAAAACCAACCGCGAAAATGGCTGATTGGGCTGGAAAGCAGGCCGATGTCATCGTGAGTGCGTTTCTGGACGATGATGACCCAGATGACTTATTGCGCCTTGAAGAGGC
>FRDC01003881.1_pt2 | contig 73197 bp, 75 predicted proteins | sample 1106171 | NCBI WGS metagenome assembly FRDC01 (sample SAMEA3930566, study PRJEB13176) | freshwater metagenome | biome: Drinking water system; feature: drinking water; material: water | place: Singapore | collected 2014-12-20 | reverse complement strand
CGAGGACATCGAGTGGGTGCGTTGGGCCCTGACGGCCACGGCGACGGCTGGGTTTCTGTGGGGGCTGGGTCTCGGCCGCGCTACCCGGCGCACGGCGGCGACGCCGGCGCCCCGTCATGCGTCGCTTCCACGCCAGCATCGATTCGGTGAAAGTCAAGACGCGACCGCACCGGCCGTGCCGCTGACCTTGCGAGCCAGAGAATGAGTCACGTATTCTTTCATCACGATCCCGTAGATGCCGCGCCCGACTCCTCCCCAGAGCATGCGCCGGTGTTCGTGGGACTCGAACCTGTCAGCCCGGGCGAGATGTCCCTCTCCGGAGCGTTGCCGATGTGGGATAACCAGGCCAGCTATCGTGCGCTCTTGGCCGTCACGAACGTGCTGAATTCTCAGCGCGACAGCGACGGCTTGTGGCGCGCGATCACCGAGCAGATCCGCAAGGTGCTGCCCTGGGAACGGGCCGGCATCACCCTCTTCCATCCGGAAACCGACTCCTTCCGGTTCTACGCCGTGGAAACCAGCATGCCCAATCGCGTGCTGCAGCGCGACGCCGTCATCCCGAAGGCCGGCAGCGCGGTCGGCTGGGTCTATGAGCACCGGGCCATCCACGTGCGGCCGGATCTGAACCGGGAGCGGGTGTTCCTGGAAGACCAATATTATGTTCAAGAAGGACTGGGCCGCATGATCAACCTGCCGCTGTTGGTGAGCGACGCCTGCATCGGCACGTTGAACATCGGCAGCGTGCAATGCGGCGAACCCGATCCGGGGCATCTGGAATTCCTCCAGTTGGTCGCCACCCAGATCGCTTATGCCATCGACCATGTCAAAGCCTACGAGCAGATCGACCGGCTACGGAACCAGTTGGCCAGGGAAAACGAATACCTGGTCGAGGAGCTGAAGCTGACGCACAATTTCGGCGCGATGGTGGGGCTGAGCGCGGCGTTCCGGCGCGGGATGGCGCAGGCTGAAGCGGTGGGTCCGNNNNGACCTCGACGACGGTGCTGATCACCGGAGAAACGGGCACCGGCAAGGAATTGATGGCGCGGGCGATTCACGAGCTCAGCGCCCGCCGTGACAAACCCTTCATCCGGGTGAATTGTGCCGCGTTGCCGATGGGATTGGTGGAGAGCGAGTTGTTCGGCCATGAGCGCGGCGCCTTCACCGGAGCCGACCAGCGCCGCCCCGGACGCTTCGAGCTGGCCAACGGCGGGACCTTGTTCCTGGACGAAATCGGGGAAATGCCGCTGGAAGCGCAGGCCAAGCTCCTGCGCGTGTTGGAAGACGGAATGGTGGACCGCGTGGGCGGCACCCGTCCCGTGCCGGTCGACGTGCGGGTGATTGCCGCTACCAACAGCGATCTCGTCGCGGCGGTGAGCGACGGCCAGTTCCGGTCGGACCTCTATTACCGGCTCCATGTCTTTCCGATCCTGTTGCCGCCGCTGCGCGAACGGCGCGAGGACATTCCGTTGCTGGCGCGCCACTTTCTCGAAGCCTATCGGGTGAAGTTGAAGCGGCCGGCCCTTGAGCTGAGCGCCGAGTCCATGGAGCGGCTGACCGGCTACGCGTGGCCGGGCAATGTGCGGGAACTGCAGAACGTGATCGAGCGGGCCGTCATCCTGGCCCGTTCGCCGGTCGTCGAAATCGAACCGCACTTCTTGGCCACGCCGGCATCGCCTGCCGAACCGTCTCCGAATTTGACCGACATGGAACGCCGGCATATCGTCCGCGTGCTCGAGTCGACGCACTGGCGCATCTATGGACCGCAGGGCGCGGCGGCTCAGCTCGGCATGAACCCCAGCACGCTCCGCAGTCGCATGAAGAAACTCGGCGTCAGCCGTCCCGCCAACCTTCCCATCGCCTGAGTCACCCGCAGGTCTGCCCGCGACATGTCGCGACCCGTCGCGATCTTTCGTGACGCCGTTCCCGCTCTCGTCTTCGCGCGTCGCGGCCACGGTCGATTTGTCGCGCGTTTGGCGACTTCCGCTCGATCGGCGCGCGCGGCATACCAGTTGCTGATCCCCTCCGCACAACGGCGGCTCATCGACCCCTATCACGAGGAGGCATGACGTGGATCAACAACGGTGCGGCGGGACGGAGCGGGAGCGGAAGTCGGCGTCCGGGCAGGAGCGGGAAGCGCGGATGCACTGCCTGGGCTGGTCGCTGGTGATGGCGGCGGCGGCGGGGCTCTGCTGGGCCGAGGCCGGCAGGGCCGAGAACGTGGCGGTCGAGCTGCGCGCCGCCGTCGTGCAACTCGACGTGGCCAAGGGCGACCAGCGGGAAGCGTGGACCTTCAACGAGAGCTTTCCTGGGCCGGCGATCCGGGTGAAAGAAGGGGACCTCGTGAACTTCACCTTCGCCGTGCCGATCGAATCCTCGCCCCTGGCGCAGGCGGACACAGCGGCTCGCTGAGCGACGGCCGATCAACAGAATGAAGAGCAAGGAGAAGAGAGGCATTATGATGCGGAGGCTGGTCCAACATCATCGGGCATTGGCAAACATCGTCTGCAGCGCGGCTCTGGCCTTGGCAGGGGACGAGGCGGCAGCGCAACACGCGGCGCATGACACGGAAGCCGGGCCATCGAACGCCGCCTGGGCGCAGCGGTTGAAGGGGCAAACGATCGTTGAAGACACGCTGGAGGGCCGCCCCGAGCGGACGGCGATGGTGGAGCGCCAGCATCACCGCATCATGCAGCAAATGGAGCAGGACGCCGCGGCGCAGCGCACGGGCGGCTACTTCAACAACCTGAGCATGATGCATCAATACGGCGCGGGCAACCAGGACGTGCTGCTCATGTCGAATCCGGGCGTCGAGCCGGTGTCGCTGGCGGGCGGGCGCTGTCCCGCGTCGGCGCCGGTCCGGCACTACGATATCTCGGCGATCAACGTCGAGATATCGCTCAACATGTGGCTCGACTACTACCCCGGCTACATGTACGTGCTGACGGAGCATCTCGACAAGGTGCGCGCAGAGGAAGCGAAGAACCGCGAGGCCCGCGAGAAGGACGGACATGATCCGGGCGCCGTGACGAACGGGCTGCAGAACCAATGGATTCAGCCGCTCGTCATCCGCGGCAACCAGGGCGATTGCGTCAAGATCAAGCTGAGCAATAAGCTCGAAGGCGGCGAAGACGTCAGCCTCCACATCCATGGCTCATCCATGGTGGTGAGTGCGACCGGCGCGTCGGCGGCCACGACGAATCCTGATAGCATCGTAGCGAAGGACAAGAGCGGTGATTTCGAATGGTACATCCATCCGACTACGCAGGAAGGCGTGCGCCAGTTCCATACCTATAGCAACGATCGTGAATTGACCGTCATGGGTATGTTCGGCGCGTTTGTCGTCGAGCCGCGTGGATCGAGCTACCTCGAACCGCTCGGTGCGGGCGATCCGACTCCGGCCTCCAGCGGCTGGCAGACGATCATCAAGAACGGCACCGGCCCTGACTTCCGTGAGTTCGTGCTGATCTATCACGAAGTCGGCGACGAGGCGTTCCGTCCCTTGAACAAGAAGGGCGACTTCCTCCCGCAGCGCGATCCGTTGACGGACGCCTATCGTCCGGGCGGCCGCGCGATCAACTATCGCAGCGAGCCCTTCGGCATCAACAACATGCATGTGCAGCACGAGTACTTCGGCTTCGAAGACGAGTCGATGGGCTACAGCTCCTACACGTTCGGTGACCCCTCGCCAACCATCCCTCGCTCCTATATGGGTGATCCGGCGAAGTTCCGCCTGGTCCACGGTGGATCGGAAGTGTTCCACAGCCACCATCCGCATGGCGGCACCATCCGATGGCCGCGCAGCCCGCGGGCAATCGATGACATGAACCTCTGGGCCACCAGCACCAACGGCCCGGTCAAGTACCCGGTGATCCGTGCAAAGACCGACCGGGTCGACGTGGAAGTCATCGGACCGTCCGAAGCCCTCGACCTCGAAACCGAGTGCGGCTCTGGTCTCTGCCAGCAGTTGGCCGGCGACTTTCTGTTCCACTGCCATGTGGCGCACCATTATGTCGCGGGCATGTGGGGCTACTGGCGTGTGTACAACACGATTCAACAGGGCGATCTCCGGAACGACGTGATGCCGGATCTGCGCGAGTTGCCGGATCGCAAGGGCCGTATCAAGGCGCCGATTACGTCCGACAAGCTGATCGGCCAGACGGTCGATTGGTTCGGCACGCAGTTCAAGATCGTCGACAAGGGCAAGAGCAATTGGAAGGGCAATCCCGCCACGATCAACATCAAGGATTGGGTGGAGATGCAGTTGCCCACGATGGGCAAGCCCGGCCACAAGGACGACGAAAAGGGCCAGACGCAGTCCTATGACGCCACCGTGCTGGATTGGGCTTGGAACGGCAACGTGGCCATGAGCGAGCGCGAGAGCGAAGTTGATAATCCTAAGTACAAGTCCACCCATCCGGGCAAGCGGCATCCGATTGCCTTCGAACCGTTGACCGGGAAAGTGGCTTGGCCGCATCTGACGCCGCACTTCGGCCGGCGCGTGATGTTCTCGCCGAACCACGTCGGTGCCCCCTGGTTGGAGATGATCCGCCGGGATGCCAACGGCGAGGAAAGTGTCGATCAAGCGCTGCCGGGTGAGCAAGGGAACTGGAGCCTTTGCCCCGTCAATGCCGGACGGAAGAGCTACAACGTGCATTTCATCAAGCTGCCGATCAAGATCGCAAAGGCTCAGGGCAAGGAGCCGCCGGTGATCGATCCGAACGGCTTGATCTATGTGCTCCATGAGGAAGAAGCCGCGATCCGGGCCAACGATGACCTCAAATATCCGTTGGTTGTCCGCGGCAACATCTACGATTGCGTGGATTGGACGCTAACCAGCGAGTGGGACGACGACGACTACACGAACTNNAACTTCCAGTCGTCGAAGATCAACACCCACTGGCATTTCCTCCAATTCGACAACCAGTCGTCGGACGGGGTGATCACCGGCTTCTCCTACGAGCAGTCGGTCCGCCCGTTCACGATGTTGGAGAAGAAGAACAAGAAGGGCCTCCCGGCCCCGATGAACACCGTGTTGACGGCGACGGCCAAGAAGGGCGCCACCAGCCTCTCGGTGAAGAACGCCAAGCAGTATCATGTGGGCACCTTGATTCTCGTCGGTGCCGACAACGTGAAGGGTAACGAAGTGTCCCGCATCAAGGCGATCAACGGCAATACGATCACCTTGGCAAAGGGCTTGAAGAACGATCACCCGGTGAACGACATCGTGACGGTGGAATTCGTTCGGCAGCGGTTCTGGGTCGATGCGGATGTGGGGACGGTCTTCTGGCACGACCATGCGTTCGGCGCGACCACCTGGCCGCACGGCGGGTTCGGCACCTTCATTGCCGAACCGGTGGGATCCACCTACCATGATCCGAAGACCGGCAAGCTCGTCTGGAGCGGTCCGATCGCAGACATCCGCACCAACGAGCCGGTGGGTCATGGCGTGAACAACAGCTTCCGCGAATTGATGGTGCAGGTGCACGACACCGTGCCGCACACCGTCAACATCGTGACAGCAGGCAATCCTCCCGGGCAGCCGGTCGAAGTGGCGCTCGAGGCGGGTAAGACCGTGTCGTTCATGATGCCGGAGAAGCTGTACATGACGCCGATGCCGTTCCTGAACGGCGGGACGCACACGACCGGCAGCGGCTTGAACTTCCGAGCAGGACCGATCGCGCAGCGGTTGGCGACCAATCCGGATGTCTCGCAAGCCTTCAACAGTCAAATCCACGGCGATCCCTACACGCCGTTGCTCCGCGCCTATGTGGGAGACACGATGGTGTTCCGTCTTCTGCACACGCTCATGAACGAAACGATGACCTGGACCCTGTCCGGCCATACGTTCTGGTCCGAGCGGTATGCGTCCGATGCGAATCGTAAGAACTCGATCCACATCGGCATCGCCGAGCGCTACGACCTCGTGGTGCCGGAAGCAGGCGGGCCACGGCATCAGGCCGGCGACTACATTCACTTCAACGGCCGATCTTCGAAATTCTCCGAGGGCGGCTGGGGCATCATCCGTGTCTATGACAAGGATCAGGCAGACCTGAAGAAGCTGCCGGCTGGTTTCTCCAGCAAGGGTGAAATGCCGAAGGCATTGCCGGTTTGTCCGGCGGACGCTCCGGTGAAGAGCTTCAACGTCGTGGCGATGGACTATCCATCCATGACGTTCAATGCCAAGGCTCCGGAATCGATCGAAGTGGATTTTGAGCGGAAAATCCAGATCACCAACCCGGATGCGAAGATCTACGCATTGGAGGAAGACGTTGCCAAGGTGTCCGGCGGTGCGCAGCCCATGCCGCTCACGCTCCGCGTGAACGTCGGGGATTGTGTGAAAGTGAATCTGAAGAACAAGATGAAGGAGAGCAAGGCATCCTTCTCGGCCATCGGATTGGCCTTCGATCCGAAAGATTCGATGGGCGCCAATGTCGGGAACAACCCCGGCGATCAGACAATTGCCCCAGGCGCCGAACGGACCTACACCTATTATGCCGATCCGTTTAACGGCGAGACGACCTCGCTGGTCTGGGATTGGGGCAACGTCATGACGAATCCTCGCAACGGCTTGTTCGGTGCCGTCGTGGTCGGCCCGAAGGGTTCGAAGTATCGTGACCCGAAGACCGGCGCTGACCTGACGAACAAGAATGCCTGGGCGGCGGATGTGATCATTGATCGTTCAGTGCCGGGCAATGAAATGAGAGCCAACTATCGCGACGTGGCATTGTTCTTCCAGGACGAGGACAATATCATCGGTACCAGTTTTATGCCATATGTGCAGAACGTCGCGGGCTTGACCGGCGTGAACTACCGGTCGGAACCGTACAAGTATCGTGAAGAACAGGGATGCTCTTTGGGCAAGGTGTTCCAGCCTTGCAAGGTGGACAAGCCGGAAGATCCAGCGACCCCGATCATCGAATCGCATGCGGGCGATCCCGTGCGCATTCACATCATCGGGGCCAATAACGAACAGAACGGGATGTTCAGCGTCGAGAAGCATGAATGGCCGATCGAGCCCTTCATGCGCGGAGCCGACCAGATCAGCGTGGTCGAATTCTCCGGCTCGGAGACGTTGGATGCCTTCATCTCATCGGCGGGCGGACCCTATCGCTTGCCGGGCGACTATGTGTACAGCAACCAGCGGTTGCCGTACTCCCAATCCGGACAGTGGGGCTATCTCCGCGTGTTGCCAGCCGGCGACCAGCGGTTGCTGCCGCTCTCCGGTGCTGGCGCCGGGATGAAGAGCGCGTCGATTGAAGAAGCGGCACGCGTCATTCCAGTTGCAGCCAAGTAACCCGCGCGCCTCTCGCTGAGAGGCGGCGCACAGACAGCGAGAAGGGGGAGGCCACGTGGCTTCCCCCTTTTTCTTTGACCTGTCTTTCTTGTACGATAGCCGAATGGTTCTGATATGATCAGACTCTTGACGGAGGAGCGCATGAGGACTCTGTTGCTGACGATGGCCGGGTGGCTTGTGATGACCGGAGCCATGGCCTGGGCCTACGAAGAAGTCCAAGTGTCCGACGGCGGGACTGTCACTGGCACCGTGAAGCTGGAGGGGATCGTCCCGAAGCCTAAAGGTTACAACCTCACGACGTTGCCGGATCCTTTCTATTGCGGGCGTATTTCCGACGGCCAGGGCTGGCGCATCCTACAGCCATTTAACGCTGGCCCGGCTGGCGAGTTTCGCGATGTCGTGGTCTATCTGGAGGGGGTTGAGAAGGGCAAACCGTTTGAGGAGGGCAGCCTCCCGAAGATCGAAGCCCGTGATTGCCAGTTTCTGCCGTTCACAACCGTTGTGCGCGACGATCAGTCGGTGACGGTGGTCAACATGGACCCCGTCATGCACGACATTCAGGCCTATGAGACCTCACATCTCGGTGCGCGCGTGCTGTTCAACGTCCCCTTGCCGATGAATCCGCAACACCCACGCAACTTCAAAGATAAGAGCGATGCCGCGCTGTATCACAAACACATGGCCGGCGCGCCGATGAAAGAACTGGTCAAGCTCAGCAAGGGGCGCCGGATCTTCGTGATGCAGTGCGGGTTCCATGCCTATATGGAAAGCTGGGGCGTAGCCGTCATGAATCCCTACTTTGCCAAGACGGACGAGCAGGGGCGGTTCACCATTGCCGATGTGCCGCCGGGCACCTATAAACTGGTCGTCTGGCATCCGTATGTTCGGACCGCACAGGAACAGACTGTCACCATCGGCCCTAAGGGGACCACCGAGGCGAAGGTCGTGATCCCGGCCCCGATCGGGCGGCTGTATGCCAATGAAGTGCTGGAGCATGACTACGTGCGGTTTAGCGTGACGGAGGAGCAGAAAAAGGAAATCGAACCGATGATTCACAAGCAGGGGCACTGAGCAAACTCCTCAGAGGAGCAAAGGGTGAATGGAAAGCGCATCGCATTCGGTTTGGGAACGGGCATCCTGCCGCTGCTGCTGGCGATTGTGCCGGCTCACTCATACGACGTCATTGAGATCAAGCACGGCGGAATAATCGAGGGCACGATCATCCTAAACGGCGCCGTGCCAGAGCCCAAAGGGTTCAACCTCATTACGTTTCCCGACCCGCAATATTGCGGCCGGATTTCCAACGGGCGTGGCTGGAGACTCCTCCATGATTTTGTCGTCAGCCCAACCGGCGGGTTGAAGGACGCGATCGTATTGTTGGAAGGGATCGAGGCCGGCAAGCCGTTTGAAGTGTCGGTGCCTCTGATCGAAGCACGGGACTGCATGTTCCAGCCCTTCATGACGATTGTGCGCAATGGCCATGCGGTGGAAGTCATCAACATGGATCCGGTCATGCACGATATCCAAGGCTATGAGACCTCGCTCGAAGCCGGGGCTCGCGTGTTGTTCAATACTCCGCTGGTGATGAATCATCAGCATCGGCGAGGGGATATCCACGCCATGCACAACCATGCACCAGGAAAGTCGTTAGTCGGGCCGATCTATCTGAATAAGGGCCGCCGTACGTTCTACATGCAGTGCGGGTTCCATGCCTACATGGAAAGTTGGGCCATGGCGGTGAACAATCCCTACTATGCGCTGACGGATGCCACCGGCACCTACAAGATCGAGAATATCCCTCCAGGCACGTATCAGCTGGTGGTGTGGCACCCTCAAACTGGTCCTGGGGTTACGAAGATGGTGACTATTCAGCCGGATGGGAAATTGGTCGAAAACCTTTCCTTGAATGCGCCGAAGGGGAATCGTTCTGCCTTTAAAGTCATGGATAATCCACGATTCGGCCCCGAGACATTGGGCTATTCTGTCGACATCCAGCCGCTGGTCGAACATCAGCATTAGCGGATGTTCAAAAAGCCCGCCAGCTGCATTCTCGCTGCGCTCAAACCCTCAGCGTACCTCGAACTGTATGCCTCGGGCTTTCGCTCGCTGCGGCCTTGCCGAACGGTCTTTTTGAACATCCGCTTACTATTCTGTCGAGCCTATCCGCTCTGGGTACTCGTGCTGTTGCCTCCGGTGTCCTACGCGATGGGCGAGAAATATGCCGGTCCCGGTGGCCTCGACAGCCCTGAAATTGAGGCGACTCGAGCACCTGCCGAATTCTCAGGGACCATTATCAAACAGGTAAACGGGAAGAAGTATCAGGCGCAGGTTTTTGCAAAGGGTAATCACCTGCGGCTGGAGTACAAGTATGCCATTCGAACAGGTTTTGGCTACGCCTCTATTGAAATCATCCGGCTCGATCGGTCCGAGACCTGGTACCTTCTCGCGCAGCAGAAAGAACTGTTGGTCATGCCGCTTGATCCGGACGACGTCCTTCCCTTGCGTCCTGAGCTGCCAGGGGAGCGAAGCAGAACCGTCGTCGGCGATGCTACGGCTGCAGGTCAAGCCGCACAGCTATTCGAAATCCAGGCCGACCGTCGCGGGCGCGCCGAACGGTTCTACCAATGGGTTGATGTAGAGACAGGAATCGTTCTCAAGCTGGTCAGTCGTGACCGCGACTGGTCGTTTGAGTATGAGCGTATTCGGATGTCGCCGCAGCCGGACTATTATTTCGATGAACCACCAGGGTACAAGAGACGGGTGCTCGAGATCCGCCCACGGCGCGAGGGATAGCAAGGTTATGAACAGCTCAATCATGCGAGGTAGCGTCCTTATCGCGTGCGTGGTCATCTGGCTTTGCACAATGGGTACGCCGGCCATCGCAGCGGAGATGCCATCCGTCCCGCGAGCGCTCCAAAACCTCTACGACCAGCACGAGTATCAGAAGACACTTGAGGAGATAGCCAGACTGGACGAGAACGTGTCCGGTGTACCGGATGTTCGCCGGCTCAAGATCCGCTCTTTGCTTAAGCTGGGCAATCCCAAGGAAGCGCTTGAGGAATATGACAAGCTCGAGGGGACGCTGAAGCAGGAGGATCAACCAATCCTGCGCGAGGTGGCCTTGGGGTTCATTCTTGTCATAGTGAAGGACATGCGCGAGCAAATGCGCGGAGCGGCCTACACCGCACTCAAGGAAATCAACTCGGATGAGGTCGTCCCCTATTTCGAAGACGGGCTCAGCGATGGGTCGGGGCCTGTTCGAATGTTGGCTGTCGAGGGACTGGGCCGTTCAGAAACAGGACGAAAATCGAAGAAGCTGCGCGCTGCACTCGAAGATCAGGCAGGACTTGTCAAGGCTCGCGTCGTCAAGATACTTGGAAAGTCCAGCGATCCATCTGTAGTTTCTCTGATCGAGGCCGCAACGAAAGATGAACTAGCGACGGTGCGCATTGCCGCTTACGGGGCGCTGATCAGGCTTGGACGCAAGGAGGCTTGGGAAGAGTTGCGCAAGGGCGCCGAAGCTCCGAACCCAGAAGACCGTGCAGAGGCGATCCGCACGATCGCCGATCTCAAGGACCAGCGCGGGGCTCCGTTCATGGCGGACTTGCTGACTTACAAGCAGCCCTCTGTTCGCGCGGCAGCGGCGAGAGGGTTGGGGCATCTTGAAAGGAAAGAAACTCGACGACAGATCGAGCGCTTGCTCAAGGACCCGGTTCCTGCTGTCCGAGAGTCTGCCGCGGCGAGCCTTGCCGATCTTGGTGGAAAAGAGTCGGCCCCGGCCCTGACACAGGCTCTCAACGACAGCGTGTTGACGGTACGAGCATCGGCCGTTGCGGCATTGCTACAGCTCGGTCAGCCCTATGAAACTGTGGCCACGACCGTGCGGGCGTTAGCTCAGCAGAACGATACAGCAGCGAGGTCGTCGGCGGCCTTTGCTCTTGGTAAGGCTACAAAGGCGAACGTTGCCGGGGCTATTGAGGTGCTGGCGAACCTTGCGTCCGACCCTCTCCCCGGTCCAAAAATTGTCGCGCTTCGTTCACTAGGGCATGTCGGGAATCGTGAAATCGTTCCTCTCCTCAAAGGATCCCTGCACGACCAGAACGAAGCGGTCCGCGCAACGGCAGCCGGTGCCCTGCTTCACCTACTGCAACAAAAGAAATAGGTTCTGGAAGCACCACACTCTCGCAACTCTCTCAGGCTGCTGGAAGGCCATTTCGGCACAGCTCGATGCGCAGAGCGGCGACAACGGAGTCCGCCCTTCAGAGCATGCTACCCCCATCGCCCTATCAGACAAGCTCCTAGGCCGACTTGATAAACCGATCATCGGAAAAGTTTCCGCGGAGCTGCGCCGTGACGGAACGACGGTAGGGTTCTTTCTGCCGGGACATGATGACCAGATTTTCACTGTCGAGCAGAATGCACAGGTTTTCTTCTGTCACCAATTGTCTGGTGGATTCCCCGATATTGATTCGATACTGGGTCTTCCCGTCCGGATTCCTGTTCGGCCCGGCGGCGATTTCGGTGAGGCCGTCGATGAAGCCTTCATAGGCTTCGTGACGATGCCGCACCATCGTTCCGTCAGGAATGCGGACCCAACATGATGCTGTGTGTGGCTGGCTCTGTTTCCCCGTGTTCATAGTCTTTGGTTCTCCTATGGCCTTTGCGATCGTTCTTACCATTTAGGATTTGTGCGCCATGTGCTATTCCCTCCCTGACGAATGCCAAAGGGGAAAAAGGTGTACTCCGGCCAACCACCCTAAGACGAACGTCACTGGGGGAGGGCTGTACGGGGACCTGACCAAATGAGGTACGGCGGTTTCTTCATCATCCCAGCGGCACTGGGGTAGAGCCGGAGGGCATAGCTATAAGCATGCTCTTGGGCGCTCAGACAGGTGGAGGCTGCAAGGTGGTTCGAGATGACTTGGAACGCCGCGCGGTCGTCTTCCTCGACGACGACGCTGTACAAGGCACAGGAGAAGTCTCCATCTCTCGAACACTGTGTACTGATTACCAAATGCGATCCATCCGGAAAGGTCATGAGCGGGTCGAGGTTGATGCGACTCATCGGGGAATCTCCTCTTGCCTGTGCGGCAGCACTTACAAATTAGTCGATACGTAGGGTGTGACGTAGAGCCGCAAACAATTGCCCTCAAATAGTGCGCCTTCAAGCGCAACGACCGCACTCAAGGCTTGTTCGCCGGAGCCCATTTCCACAAATCCATAGCCGGCCGATTTTCCGCTATGCTTGTGTCGGACGACATAGGCGCGAGCGACTACGCCATAGGTTCCAAACAGGTCGCGGAGCTGGTAGTCGGAAGTGGCGTCTGAAAGCCCGCCGACGTACAAGACACGTTTGCTCATGGGTGTTCCTTTTGTTTTGAGTCAAGCGACCTGCCGTACCGACAAGGTTATCTCTGATCCCGCGGCTCAAAATAGGCATAGACGAGGACACTGATCACTCCGGTGAGATACAACACAGTTGCCGCACCGAGGGGATTGTGCGTAAACCATTGGATGAAATTCTGAAGGACGATCACAACGTCTCAATACCTTTTCGCTCTCGTCAGCGATATGAATCACGTACGGCTTCGGGAGACCGCACTGCTGCGCTGGACAGGTACGGACTGCCTATGCCGTGCCCGCTGTTGGCGTTCAGGCGCGGCAGAAGGATGAAACCCTAACGGCCCAGGGTAGCTTGGAATGGCTTTCGGTCGCCATCGTCACGCCGGCAGCTCTGTTCAGCCATCAGACGTTGGCCGGTTGTAGCACCATTTGGAATTCTGGCGAGACAGGCCTGGAGGGAATCTTCGCTCGCGCCTGCGGCTATGGCTTTGCTTGGTATGGTCACAGCTGGTGGCACGGGTATGGCCGGGGCCTTATCAGCTGCCTGTACGGATGATGCAAGGATGCCAGACAGGATGACGAAAGTGCCTGCGAGGGCGGCACGGTAGATTGGTAATTGGCGGTGCATGATGTGTCCTTCCGGTGGTCAGAGCGGTTGGAGGAAATACTTGCTATAGCTTCCCGACGATCGAGTGATCAGAGTCAGATGGTCCTGCATTCCCAGCTTGTGCAGAGCCGGACCTTCTGAGAAACAGCGGAGACTAGAGCATCGATCGCGCAGGAACTGACTATAGGGGAGGGACGCGCGAGGGATTAGGATAGTAACCGTGATTCTGGTCTGGTTGAGGCTACCACACTCCTCTTGAAATAGCGAACGCTGCATCTCTGTCCACAGGGTAATTTGAGAGGTCAGTAGCTAAGCCAGTGAAATCGTTGCATGATAAGGGGCATCCGTGGATTGGGCATTTATCAGTATATTCCAAAGGGATGCTTCATGACCGATTGCTGTCTGTTTGCGCTAAGAGCATGGTGTCCTAGCGAGTTTCTGTTTACTGTTTCTCGAATAGAAGGTAGACTGATCTCTCTTGCGAAGTGAACATCGCTGACTGTCCATCCCTCGCACAGGATCATCCCGTTGCGCGGCCGATTCCCCAGTCTTCGCCGTTCCTCAGTAAGATGTTCTACATATATCCCGTTATCCCGTATTTGTTGAAAAGTCCTCGCAAAGGGGTTCATTCTTCACTTTCGTTGATGGAAAGGACAGACTATGACAGAGGTTCATGCGACACCAAATCAAACTGCGAAGGTATGGGTGAGAATTCCGGATGGGACCAGGGTCCGGCTGCGTGAAGGTTGCCAAGAAGGCGTGATCGACGGATTGACAGAGCTGGTTGTAGGACCGGGCCGAAACCCAGACGGTCGGACGCAATATCGGCTCAACCTTGGGGATCAGCCTCGTATGCTCGTAGCCGAGGATGAACTGCTGGTGTTGACTGATGCGGAAGGACTGGTTCTCATGCTCAAACAGAAAGTGGAGTTACGCCGTTTCATGACCGAACGTTTGCGGGCTGCATTTGCAGCCGACCGCTTTGTTCCTTCCGCCTGAGGTTCAGATGCTGATGCAAAAGATAGCTTGCGGTCAAGATAACCGTAGGTCTATCGGTAGTGGCTACTCTCTATTCGCAGAGACGATGCTGCTCACGCGCCGTCCTGTGTTTGCTCAGTGGCTCCGCGGCGCCTGCTTCTGATCGCGCCGGACTTGTGGTTCCTGCCTAGCGACTTACTCTCCTGGGCCGCGGAGCGAGAGCGAGTATCAGGTCCAAAGCCGTGCCTCGCCAGCGAGGAGACTTCTCGCCGGATGGTTTCAATGGAAGACGTGCTGTCAACCGAATTGGGGTCAGTTAGCCCCAGCAATTGCCAGCGGATTTTAGGCTTATGAACGGACTTTTTCTTCTTTTTCCCTGCTCTGCGGTCTTTCCAAACGGAAGAGAGATTCATAAGAGAGCTCCTTCTGCAGGCCTGAGGCCTGTTTCGATGCCGACTTCGGATAGTTCCCTCCTTAGTATGTCTATATGAAGAACAAAACGTGCCATTCAGGCCGCGAGGCGTCTGAGACGTTTTGCTCCAGAGACAGTCGCGCAGAGACTGGGAGTGAGTACGGGGAGCGCGAGGGGAGGACAATAGCTTGAGCGAGAGTGCATGCTAACATGTGCATTGTCAGGAGTCAAACTCAGGTTTGTTAGCGTTGTACCGAGATGGCGCATAAGGTGTGTGGACAGCTTGGGCACTCAAGGAATGAAAGGATAGTTGACGTCAAGGTTGCAATGCTGTATGGTGTCTCTACATTTCCCTCGTAGTAGTCCGGCGAAGGGGATGTTCCAATCATAACGGACTTCGCGATCGCATCGCGACCAGGTCCAGTTTGGAGTTGCACCCTTCCCGGTTGTCTCTCCCCTCGGTTCTCTGATCCCGTCATAATGCGATCAAACTGAAAGGATAGTGTAGTGGATACGTCTGTTCACACCAATTTTCACGCCCTCGGATTATCCGATGCCCTCTTGCAGGACCTCGCCGCCGCAGGGTTTTCTTCACCAACCCCCATCCAGGAACAAGCCATCCCTCCGGCTCTCGCAGGGCGAGATGTCATCGGGTGCGCGCAAACCGGGACGGGGAAAACCGCGGCGTTTGTCATCCCATTGATCGAGCGGCTCGCCGCACTGCCGAAGGGGCAGCCACTCGCGTTGATCTTGGCGCCCACGCGCGAACTCGCGTTGCAGACGCTGACGACGATTGAGAAACTTGGACGGAGCCGTCGCGTGTCGGCCACTGTCATCGTGGGAGGCGCAGATATGCAGGCTCAGGTTCGAGGCTTGCGGCAGCGGCCCGAGATCCTGGTTGCGACGCCCGGCCGCCTGCTCGACCATATGTGGAACGGCACGATTTCGCTGGCGTCTATCAAAATGCTGGTACTGGATGAAGCCGATCGCATGTTGGACATGGGGTTCGCCCCACAAATCAATCAGATTCTCGATGCCTTGCCGGAAGAGCGGCAGACGTTGTTGTTCTCGGCTACCTTGCCGACGGATCTGGCTCGGTTGGTTCAAGCGAGTGTCAACAATCCAGTTCGCGTGATGGTCACCCCATCCGCGACGACGGCCGATGGCGTCACGCAAGCGGTGCACCACACTTCGCACGATGCAAAGGCCGATCTCTTACTGTCGCTCTTAGGCGCAGATAAGGATACGGCTCTTGTCTTTACCAGGACAAAGCACCGCGCTGATCGGTTGGGGCGTATGTTGGGGAGCGCTGGGCACAGAGTAGCCGTGTTGCACGGTGACCGAAGTTTGTCGCAGCGACGAGCTGCGCTGGATGGTTTCAAGCGTGGAACATTCCGTGTGCTGGTGGCGACAGATATTGCTGCTCGTGGGATCGACGTGGCGAATATCGGCCATGTGATCAACTTTGACTTGCCCAACTGTCCGGAAGATTATGTGCATCGCATTGGGCGTACAGCTCGGATGAAGACCACCGGTCGGGCCACGAGCTTTGTAACAGGGGAAGACCATCAGCAACTTCGAGACATCGAGCGCCTCTTGGGTCATGCGGTCCCGCTGGCTCCTGGAAGCACTCGACCAGCCTCAGCATCTCATATAAGGGCCGGGGCTTCACACCGGAATGGGCGGCCGTCGTCAGGTCGTCCAGATGGCTTCAGAGGGCGTCGTCGTCCGAACCATGGGACGACTCAGACCGCGCAACCGGCGCGTGGTGCCCAACCCCAATAGGTGCATAAAATCTGAAAACGGTTCGCGAAACCGGCCTCGTGAGGTACAGTGACCCTCACGAGGCCGGTTTGGTATGCAAACCACGTATTATCGAGAGCCAGTTCTCAATAGGTTTCGCCGACATCCGAGAATCCGGGTTCCTACTCCATTTATTTGTTCCCTCGCCCGCCTGGAGCCCAATGGGTGGTTTCGAAAACCGAGCGAAGAGGTCGGCGTGGTGTACGACCTTTCGCTGCGCGGCGTGCGTGTGAGCACCGAGGCACCGATTAAACCAGGAGATCAGGTCTCACTGACCTTGCGATTGCCAAAGCAGATCGCGCCGGCCGAGATTACTGTGGCGACGGTTCGCTGGACGAAGGATCAGATTTATGGGCTTGCGTTCCGGAAGCTTTCTCAAGCATCGCTGAATCGGTTGAATAAGTACATGTCCATCGCGACTATGGCGAAGGACTAGAGGAGATACAGGAAATGAGCAGTACATTGGAGCATGGGCGGGCCATCGGTCAATTGCGCCGACACTCTCGTGTTCGGGTGTCAGCACCGTTCCCCTGTTCATTCGCTCGCATCGGACTGAAGAAGTGGCTTACCGTTGAACGTGGTGGCCTTGGCGTGGTCTATGATGTTTCCGCGAAAGGTGCGCGAGTGATGACGGAGGCGGCAATCGTTCCCGGCGACCAAATCGCCATAAGCTTGCGCCTGCCCAATCAAGTGTCTTCCATGTTTGTAGAACTTGCGACGGTGCGGTGGAGTAGGGAGCAGACCTATGGTGTAGAGTTCGACGACCTCTCACCTGTCGCAGATATGCGTTTGAAGAAATTCATGAACCGATTGTCGAAGTCTGCTCCAAAGTCTGCCGCCTGACTTGTCCTGCCCCTTCAAACCTCTGTCACAAAGGCCTTGCTGGATGCTCTCCTTATTGTTCTTTAGTGTAGGTTATCAGCTGACTGTGCGAACAGCGGTAGGGTGTGAAACAAGGGTGTTTCAGAGCGGCTCTTACTGTGTATTGTTCTCGGCGGCAGATACGAATTGTTTGCGGAAGGTGACCACCTTTGCGAGGTACTCTCTCGTTTCCTGGTAGGGGAGGTTGCCACGCAGTCTGTCATAGACGGCAGGTGGTTGAAGCCTATTGATTTGATTCACAGCAGTCACAGGGTCGGAGGCGAACGCCTTGAATACGTTCCGGGGGCCGGTGTTATAGGCGGATATCACGCAATACTCACGGGAAACCTGGTTTTCGATCCGTTCAAGTTGATTGTACGAAAGCACGTTCAGGTAGGCGCTGCCGAGCTCAATGTTATTGTCCGGATCGAACAGATAGTCACGCGAAGGAATCGCGTCCTTCCCCTTGGCTTTTCGATAGGCTTCCCGGCCTCCGCTGCTGGGGACCAGCTGCATCAGGCCATAGGCAGGGGCGGAACTCACGGCAAAGGGATTGAAGTTACTTTCCGTCCTGATGACGGCGAAGATGAGGCTGGGGCTGACCTTAAATTGATCGGCAAAACGGGTCACTGTCGATCGATACTTTTCCGCCTGGCGGTTGGAGAAGTTCGCCACCATCTTGATTTCGGCGATCAACGCCTGCTTGACGACTCCGTTTTGGTCGACCGGCCGCGTTTTTGTGCGGGTTTCAATGGTTGATGCGGCGAAGGTTTCCGCTTGTGCCGGAGAGCGGATGGCCTGGCCCTGCTGATCGACGACCAGCCCCAACAAGTAGGGGGGGCGATCACTGGTGAGTGTGACGGCCTTGTCGGAGAATAAATCGACAGAGCGGGGATCGTCCGGTGTGAGCAAGGTCGTGACGATGGCGTTTTTTAGACTATCCTTGGGCGCTTTGTCGTCCAACGTTTCGACCACAATGGTCCCACCGTCGAAGTCGACGATGGCCCGGCTCATGTAGTTCTGAGTATATTTGACGTACTTCTTCTGCTCCGGGACCTTCACTTCTTTCTCGCCCCAGGTTTGGCGGACCCGTCCCGTTAATGCGGCCATGATGGTTTGAAAGTCCTTTTGCAACGTCCGCAAATCTCTGATGACGGCTTCAGGATCTCGCTGGTAGATGTCGGTATGTTCTTTGAGGATCTGGTTGGGATCTTTGCCCGCTGCCATATCGACGACAGTCTTGCCGGTTTTGCTGCCGAGCACGCGTTCCGCGTTCGTGAGGACGTGGTCGGTCGTTTCGCATCCCGAGATGATGAGCAGCGGGGCCAGAAGGATCGGTGGCACCAGTAACAATTGCCTCTTCATGGCCGCATTTTACATTTTAAGAGTGAATAGTGGAAGGGCCATGTCGTAAGAAAGCGAAGGCCCCTTCCCGACTATGTCGGGAAGGGGCCTTCGCGAGAACGACAGGACCAACGACTTATTTGATGGCGACCGCTTTAACTTCCTTGTAGGTCGTGTGGCCTTGAAGAACTTTTTGAATGCCGTCTTGCACCAGGGTCGTCATGCCTTCTTCGAGAGCGGTCTTGAGCATGTCCTCTGTACGCGCCTTTTGTTGCACCATTCGCTTCATTTGGTCTGTGCCGAGCAGGAGTTCATGTAATGCGACCCGTCCCTTAAACCCGGACCGGTTGCAGATTTCACATCCTTTGCCGCGGGTCAGCCGGAAGGTGTTGTCCTGTTTGATCCCGAGCTTGTCCCACAGCTCCGGCCCATATCCCTGGCGGAGTTCTTCATACTCTTCCTTGGTTCCCACATACTGCTCCTTGCAGTCTTTGCAGACACGGCGGGCCAGACGTTGTGCGAGCACGCCGAGCATCGCATCGGCAAAGCTGAAGGGATCGCAGCCCATGTCCAGAAGGCGGGTGACGGTTTCGACCGCGCTGTTCGTATGCAGAGTGCTCAAGACCAAGTGTCCGGTCAGAGACGCTTCAATGCCGGTGTCAGCCGTTTCTTTGTCTCTCATTTCTCCGACCATGATGACATCTGGGTCGGCACGGAGGAACGCACGCATCGCATTGGCGAACGTGAAACCGATCTTCGGTTGCACCTGGACCTGACGCAGCCCGTATTGCGTAATTTCGACAGGATCTTCGGCCGTCCATATCTTGATGTCGGGCGTATTAATATTCCCCAGGACGGAGTGCAGCGTCGTCGTCTTCCCTGATCCGGTCGGTCCCACGCAAAGAATGATGCCGTATGGTTTTTCTGAAATCTCTCTGAGTGCCTTGAGATTCCGCTCCGAAAATCCCATTTTGTCGAGAGGCAAGGGCTCGCTGGCCGCCAGAATACGCATGACGATATCTTCGTTATACCCAGCGGTTGGAATGGTCGCGACGCGGAGCTCGATCTCTTTTGTTTCAGAAAGCTTGAATTTAATCTTGCCGTCTTGAGGTTTGCGGCGCTCGGCGATGTCCAAACTGGCCATAATCTTGAGCCGGGAGACGATGGCGCGTCGATAACTCTGTGGGATCTTCATATATTCGAAACAGTCGCCGTCGACCCGGAAGCGGACGAGCGTTTCGCGCTTTTCCCCGTACGGCTCGATGTGAATATCCGAAGCATTCTGCCGGTAGGCATCGGCGATGATTTGGTTCGCGAGGCGCACGATCGCGCTGTCATTTTCGTCCAGCCCTCCGCCTGCAGAGGACTCCTCCATCGCCTCGGCTTGTGCCTCAGTCACGAGCTCGCCGAGAATGTCGGAGACGTTTTCATCGAGTTTGCGTCCACCACCGTCGCCCTGTCCGGTGGACGAACCAAGGAATTGCGCGATATCGCGCCGGAGGCTGACGGCAAACCGAATATTGAGTCCGGGGAACGTCCGCTTGATATCTTGAACGCGATCGAGGTCTCCCGGATCATCGGTGAGAATTTCGATGGCGGTGCGATCCCGCTTGAGCGGCATCCAATGATTCTTCTTCAAGTAATCGACGTTGAGGTTCTTGAGCAGCTCAATATCCACGAGCGTGCGTTCGCTGTACTCGATGTAAGGGCACTTGTAGAACTGCGCGAGCGACTTGCCGATGTCGACTTTCGGGACCTTGTATTTCTCGATGAGAATGCTTTCGAGGTCACTGGTGCCTTTTCTCGAATCGGCGATGGCATTGTCGAGTTCGTTCTGGGTGATGCGGTTGTTGCTCACCAGGAGGTCGAACTTGGTAGGATTCTTTTTGGAGATCTTCCGAAGATTGAAGAAGGCAATTCCAAGCGCTTTCGCGATTTCTGCGACGGATTCTTCGTCTTTCCGCGTGAAGCGATTGCCACTCTTTTTGTTCAGGAGCTGGAGGACACCCATCAAATATTTGTTGTCCGCGACGATGGGGTATGTCAGGACCTGTTTAGTTTTGAACCCTGTGCGTTTATCGTAAGAAGTGTCATGCAGCAGCGACGGATGAATACCCCGGAGTTCCGCCATATTATAGGCGTCGGCGATGTTGACTGGGCGGAGATACTTGGCACAAAAGCCTGCCAGGCTCTGTTCTGTAATGGGGATGCGGACTTCCTCAACAGTATCGACGTGAGGGACTTTCGAGAAGATTTCTTTCTTTTCGGAATCGAATGCGAAGAGCGTTAGGTCTTCGGCGTCGAAGAGGCTCAGAATGTCTTTGTGGAGATCAAGAAGAATCTGATCGAGATTGCTGGCAGCGTGTATTTGTGTGGTAATGCGCTTGACGTGCTCAGCGTACTCAACCTTCTGCTGCAACTCCTGGAGATTCTGAGGCATAGGTTTGGCTTGCATTCAGACTGTGCTCCCCTCTGGGCTCAGTTTGATCGGGCCATCGGGTCGTACGAAGGCTCAATGAAGGCTGGACCGTGTGAATAGCGTCCCTTGTTTGAGAATCGAGTCTCAGTCTAGCCCAAAGGCATGAGAAGGCAAGGAAAAGACAATTTCTGTCTGTCGGTGCTGTGGGGACGGAGCAACGACAATGGAGAAGCGAGGCGGCGAAGCTACTTATCTGAAGGGGAGCACATTGAACGAGTTGGGTCGGTTTCGGCTGCTAGTTTGAGGAGGTGGGCAATAATATCGGAGGGAGCTACTCGAGACTTCGCCCCGCTTCTTCGAATTTTGACTTCCACAACGCCGTCGGCAAGCCCTTTATCACCCACGACGATTTGGAATGGGGCTCCGACCAGATCGGCATCGTTGAATTTGACTCCGGCGCGCTCTTCTCTATCATCCCACAAGACTTCGAAGTTTGCCGCTAGCAGGTTGGTATAGAGGAGTGAGGTGGCCTCGGCGGTCTTTCCCGATTGACTGACCGGCAAGAGGTGGACATGAAAGGGAGCGATCGGGAAGGGCCAGATGATGCCCTTGTCGTCATGGTTCTGCTCAATTGCCGCCGCCGCCGTGCGGCCGACACCGATACCGTAACAACCCATGATGGCGAGGCGCTCTTTGCCCTGGTCATCAAGGATCGTCGCATTCATACTTTTGCTGTACTTCGTTCCAAGCAAAAAGACCTGTCCCACCTCGATGCCTTTCGCGAGCGTCAAGGCGCCCGGTCCGCGCGGAGAAGGATCGCCGGTTTGCGCGTTGCGAAGATCCGCGAACTGATCTACTTTGAAATCACGATCCATATTGGCATCCAGATAGTGCATGTCGGCTTGGTTCGCTCCGATCACGGCGTTTCTCATTCCTTTGATGGCGTGATCGGCGAGGATTCGCATTCCCTGGAGGCCTACTGGGCCGGCGAAGCCTACGGGGGCTCCCGTGAGGCTTTTCACTGTCTCTGGTGCGGCCAACTCAACTTCTGTTACGTGGAGCAGCCGTGCCAGCTTGATCTCATTGAGGTCGTGATCACCTCGAATAAGGACGGCGACGGTCTCTTTTTCCGCTTTGTAGAGGAGAGTTTTGATCAATTGTCGGGGCGCAATTTTCAAAAAGGTCGTTACCTCTTCCACCGTCCGACGTTGCGGTGTTGCGACCGGAGTCAGCGTGCGCAGCGGAGTGTCGTCGATATCCGATGGGGGCAGCACTTCGGCCCGCTCGAGGTTGGCCGCGTACGAACCCTGGTCGCTATATACCACCGTCGCTTCGCCGGTTTCGGCCAAGACCATGAACTCATGCGACACGTCGCCGCCGATCAACCCTGTGTCGGCCTCGACCGCCCGAAAGGTGAGTCCGCATCTCGTGAAGATGCTGGTGTATGCGTCGTACATTTTTTGGTAGCTGATCTTAGCGCCGGCCTCATCACCGTCGAAACTATAGGCATCTTTCATGATGAATTCTCGCCCCCGCATCAGCCCGAAGCGGGGGCGAATCTCGTCGCGAAATTTCGTTTGGATCTGGTAGAAATTCAGCGGAAGCTGGCGGTAGGAACGCACTTCACGTCTGAACAAGTCGGTGATGACTTCTTCATGCGTCGGACCTAAGCAAAAGTCACGTTCGTGGCGATCCTTGAAACGCAGAAGCTCTTTGCCATAATAATCCCAACGGCCGGTTTCCTTCCACAATTCGGCCGGGGAGGCGATGGGCATCAACAGTTCCTGTGCACCAGCCCGGTTCATTTCTTCACGAATGATCTGTTCGATTTTGCGGATGACTCGCAGCCCCAACGGAAGATAGGTATAGATACCGGCTGCCACTTTTCTAATCAGGCCGGCGCGCAGCATCAGCCGGTGGCTGACAGTTTCTGCCTCACCGGGATCTTCCCGCAGGGTAGGGATGAGCAACTGAGATGTTTTCATGAATGACTTTTGAGTGTACGCCTGGCTAAGGACAAGGTTTCAGGATGCTCAAACAAGTTTGCTAACGAGGCCGCAGATGAGAAGAAACCGCAGGCGTACTTTCTGGGGTACGGTGAGGATTTCTTGGAGCCGAGAACGAAGTTAGGGACTTGTTTCAGCATCCTGGCTAGCGGGAGAAGATACGTTCCAAATCATTCCAGAAGGCAAAAATCATGACACCGACCAACAACACCAGCCCTACTTGTTGTGCGACTTCTCGCTGACGTTCTCCAAGCGGCTTGCGCAGGATGCCTTCGATCAAGAAAAAGAGCAAGTGGCCCCCGTCGAGGATGGGGATCGGCAGCAGATTGAGAACGCCAAGGTTAATGCTCAAAATCGCGATCAAGAATACGACACTGGAAGCGCCCTGAGATGCGGCTTCCCCGGAAATGTTGGCGATCGTGAGCGGCCCACCGATATTCTTGCTCGAAATGTCACCGACGATCATCTTATACAGGCCGATGGCCGTCAGTTCGGTCCATCCCCACGTGGCCTCGAGGCCCTGGTAGACGGCTTCCATGGGGTTATCGGATCGCATCAGGGAGCGGCCTGGACCGGAGATACCGATTTTGCCGACCTCGACGGCTTGCCCGTTCACCGTCACCTTCTCGGCAGTCGGAGTGACGGTGAGGGCGACTCGTTGCCCATTACGGATGACCTCAACGCGTAGCGGCTTTTGTGGATGGTCTTTTACCCGCGTCGTCATCTGCGCCCAGGTATAGATCGATTGTCCTTCGATGCTTACCACCCGGTCACCGGCCTGGAATCCAGCTGCGGAGGCAGGAGAGCCATGCATAACCGAAGTTACCAGGGGGGGAGTCTCTTCGACACCGATTGTATAGGGCGATTCTTCCCCAGCAGCCATTTCTCCAGGGGTCCGCACGGGTGTAACGGTCAGGAGTTTACTTTGTCCATCGCGCCGTACTTCGAGCGGGATCGGCTCCCCTTTACTCTTGGCCACGGCGTCGAGCAGTTCGGTCTTCGTCGAAATATCTTTGCCGTTGACTCTGACGACTCGGTCACCGACTTCCATTCCGGCTGTTGCAGCAGGTGAACCAGGGACCAGAGCCTCTACATCGGCACTGAGGTCACGGAAGGTTGGCACAAATAGCGGGGATCCAGTGGATAACCATCCGGCGAAGATCAAATAGGCTAGAATAAAATTAAAGCCGGGGCCCGCCGCTACGATGAGAACTTTTCCCCAAAGACCTTGATGAGCAAACGATCGCCGGCGATCCTCGGGGGTGGTCGCCTCCGTTTCGTCCTCGCCGAACAGCTTGACATAACCACCGAGCGGAATGGCTGAGATCAGATACTCTGTCTCTCCCGCCTGGCGACCGAACAGCTTGGGACCGAAGCCGAGCGAGAACTTGAGGACCTTCACCCCGACCCAACGGGCCGCAAGAAAATGACCGAGTTCATGAAAAGCCACGAGGACGCCCAAGACCACGAGGAACCACCAGGCTTTTTGCATGAGAAGCCACAATGTATCGGGAGACCAGGTAAATGCGGACAACATCATGTCTGATGCTCGGTGTTCAATGCTCGAAGATTACTCTAGCATTGATCGCTCAAATTTCAAAATTACGGATTAGCGCGGTAATGCATGGACCAGAGATTCAGCCTTCTCTCTCGCCCATCGGTCGGCTTCCAGCGTGTCGTCGAGACAGGTAACGTCTCGATGCGCATGTGCCTCCATTGTACTGCGGATGACTTCAGCGATCTCGATAAAGCGAATGCCACTGTTGAGGAACGCCTCGACAGCAACTTCATTGGCCGCATTCATAGCAGCGGGCATGGTTCCCCCGATTCGAAGCGACTCGTAGCCGAGGTTGAGACAAGGGAAACGATCATGATCGGGCTTGCAGAACGTCAGTTTGCCGACCTCTGTCAGGTCCAGCGACGGCAAGTCCAACGGCATTCGTTCTGGGTAACGCATCGCGTAGGAAATAGGGGTCCGCATATCCGGTAATCCGAGTTGGGCGATCATCGACCGATCTTTATATTCTACCAGAGAATGAATAATGCTTTCCCGATGGATCAAAACATCGATACAGGATTCACGAATATCAAATAACCAGCGGGCTTCGACCACCTCCAAGCCTTTATTCATCAGCGTCGCCGAATCGATCGTAATTTTAGAGCCCATCTTCCAGTTCGGATGCTGAAGCGCCTGCTCTGGCGTCACGTCTTGCAGCTGCTCCTTCGTGAGCGTCCAAAGGGCACCGCCGGAAGCCGTCAAAATTAATCGCCGGACGTCCTCAATTCGGTGCCCTTCAAGGGATTGGAAAATAGCACTGTGCTCGCTATCGACGGGAAAGATACGAACGCCATTTTTACGGGCTTCCTCCTGCATCAGCTTGCCAGCCATGACCATCGGTTCCTTGTTGGCCAGCGCGATATGCTTACCGCTCCGAATCGCAGCCAGGGTTGGTACAAGTCCAGCGGCTCCTACGATGGCCGAGATCACCAGTTCGGCTCCTGACATGGCGGCGACTTGGGTAATGCCTTCCTCGCCGGCCAGAATCTCGACAGAAAAGCCCGCACAACGTTTCTGAAGCGTCACCGCGGAGGATTCTGTAGAGACAGCCACGGTCTTGGGCTTGAACGTGCGGATTTGCTCCTCAAGTTTTTCGATGTTGCCGCCAGCCGTGAGTCCGACCACCCGAAATTTCTCAGGAAATCGTCGGACGATATCGAGCGTATTGGTTCCGATCGATCCGGACGAGCCCAGGATGATGATGGATTTCATATCCTCTCCTCTTTATGGCGGCGAGATGCCGCGAACGCAGGTGACATAGTAGTAAAAGGTGGGGGCGGTGAACAAGAGACTATCGAGTCGGTCGAGCATCCCCCCGTGGCCAGGAAGGATTCCCCCGGAATCTTTGACCCCCACGCTGCGCTTGATAGCCGACTCACAGAGATCGCCGAGGAGGCCTGATCCTGTCAGGAGGATGCCGAGGATGAGCATGTCCAACTTTGACAATTGCGGCAAAAACCAAGCGTGGGCCAGGAAGGCGCATCCCACAGCAAGCGCCATCCCGCCGAGCAGGCCTTCAACGGTTTTCTTTGGACTCACCGATGGGGCGAGCAAGTGTTTGCCCCACAGGGTGCCTGCGTAATAAGCGCCGGTGTCTGCCGCCCACGTGACGAGTGCAACAAAAAGCACGAACCATTCGCCGGCGGGCAGCGCCCGAGTCGACACCAACGTACTCAGTGTAAGGCCGACATAGAGCACACCGAAGAGGGCGACGGTCGAATCTTTCAGACGGTGTTCGATCGGAGTGGACGAAAACAACATAGCGAGCAACAAGGCCAGTGTCGAGACAATGAGAAGATCCATCAGGCCGAGGGAGAGGTAATGCTGGACCACAATCAGGGCGAACGTTACCAACCCCACTCCGGTCAGTACACGGTTGGGATATGATTGAAAGCTGATACGGTACAACTCCATCAAGGCAATGGATCCACCGGCAATCAGAAGAAGCGTCAAGGTCCAGGGCGGGAGATAGCGTATGACGGCATAAATCGCCGGAACGAGAAGGACCGCGGTATAGACACGCCGGAGATCAAATCGTCGGGTGACTGCGGGTGATCTGGCCACAAGTGTCGGGCTGTCGGCGGCAGTGTCTGTGGCGGGGGAATGTCCCACAGGGATTACGAGGACACGGTGCTCAAAACTCGGCCAAACCGGCGCTCTCGTTTTTGATACTCCAGAAGCGCCAGCAGGAACTCGCGTCGGCGAAAATCGGGCCATAACGTCGGCGTAAAACACAATTCCGTATAGGCCAGTTGCCAGAGGAGAAAGTTGCTGATTCTCGTTTCCCCGCTCGTCCGAATGAGCAAATCCGGATCGGGGAGCGGGTGGGTATACAGATACTGCTGGATCATGGTTTCGTCGACATGTTCGGGCTGTATCGTCCCAGAGTGGGCGTCGTTGAGCAACGCTCTGACCGCATCGACAATTTCCGCGCGGCCTCCGTAACTCAGCGCGACGGTCAGCACCATCCTATCAAGATGCGCAGTCTCCTTCTCGGCGGTACGCACCCAGTGCTGGGCTGATTGGGGCAGGAGTTCGAGGCGCCCGATCGTCCGCAAGCGAACGCGTTGCTCAACCAGGCTGGCCCGTTCGGTGGAAAGGTAATGCTCCAAGAGACCCATCAGCGCGCTGATTTCCTGCGTCGGGCGATTCCAGTTTTCCTGTGAAAACGCATAGATTGTGAGAGCCTGGATGCCGAGTTCCAGGCATTGCGTGGTCATTTCTCTGACGGAGTTGATTCCTTCGCGGTGTCCGGCGATGCGAGGGAGGCCACGGAGCTCGGCCCAACGCCCGTTGCCGTCCATAATGACAGCGACATGTTTCGGCAAGAGGTCCGGCTCCAACTTGGCTGTCAATTCGCTTTCAGAGAGGTGGTCGAGGCTTGAAGATGGCGTCTGTGCCATGGAATCTTGATCAGTCTCCTTATCTCAGAACGTTTGGAGGGAGGCGATCAAAGTCTACTGTCAGGGGTAGGGAATGTCAAACGATAACTGGGAAAATACTTAATAAAGCCGCGAGTTGGGAATCATCACATTGCGGCTCCGGAAATGAATGGGCTATACTTTGTGCTCGCTCGACATTAGCAGAGAGGAATCACCACGATGGCGGACCCAGTCCAGCTGACCAAGTTTGGTGTCACGGAGCTCGAAGCCCAACACGCACTCGATCGATTGAACGTGCGGGACGTCGATTACGCGGATCTCTACTTCGAGTCGCGCGTCTCAGAGTCGGTTTCGATGGAGGAAGGCATCGTCAAACGCGCCGCCAAAAGTATTTCACAGGGCGTCGGGGTCCGGGCCACCGCGGGCGAGAAGACGGGCTTTGCCTACTCGGACGAACTGACGAAGAAAGATCTGGAGATCGCGGCGGACACGGCACGCTACATCGCCAATTCTCCAAAAGGGGATCGTTCGGTTCCGGTTCCTGCGCAGCAACGGCCGACGAGAGATCTCTATTCGATTGAACGGGACAAGGCCGAGGTAGCCACGGCCGACCGAGTGGCGCTGTTGAATGAAATCGATGCCGAAGCCCGGCGGTACGATCCCCGCATCAAGAACGTGATGGCTTCCTTCAATACGGAATATAAGGTTGTGGCGGTGGCGACGTCGGATGGCACCTTGATCGGTGATATCCAACCACTGTCTCGCCTGCAAATCACCTGCATTGCCGAAGAGAATGGCAATCGCCAGGTCGGAAGTTTCGGCGGGGGCGGGCGTGTCGCATTTGTGTATTATCGCGAACAGAACAGGCATCTAGCGTATGCGCGAGAAGCCGCACGTGAGGCGATTTTAAATCTCTCCGCCATTGATGCTCCAGCCGGCGTCATGCCGGTCGTGTTGGCCGGCGGATGGCCCGGCATTCTGCTGCACGAAGCGATCGGTCACGGACTTGAGGCGGACTTCAACCGCAAGAAAACGTCAGCGTTTTCCAATTTGATTGGGAAGCGCGTGGCTTCCGACGTCTGCACCATCGTGGACGACGGTACGTTGCCGTTCAGGCGCGGATCGTTGAACATGGATGATGAAGGTACGCCGACCAGCTGTACCACGCTGATCGAAAAAGGCATTCTCCGCGGCTATATCACCGACAAGCTCAACGCGCGGCTCATGGGCATCCCGCTGACCGGCAATGGCCGGCGCGAAAGCTATCAAAGCGTCGTTCTTCCCAGGATGACGAACACGTTCATGTTGGCTGGAGAATCAGATCCCCAAGATATTATCCGTTCGGTCAAGAAAGGGCTCTATGCCGTGTCGTTCGGTGGAGGCCAAGTCGATATTACCAACGGGAAGTTTGTCTTCTCCGCCAGCGAAGCCTACCTCATTGAGGATGGGCAGGTCACGAAGCCGGTGAAGGGGGCGACGCTGATCGGGAACGGGCCGGAGATTCTCACGAAGGTTTCGATGGTTGGTCACGACCTGAAGCTCGACAATGGTATCGGGACCTGCGGCAAGGATGGCCAGTCAGTGCCGGTCGGGGTCGGGTTGCCGACCATCAAGATCGACGAAATCACTGTCGGTGGCACGCAGGGCTGATGGAAGACGTCAACCGTCAAGCGCCAATCGACAGACTGACGATGGCAAAAAGAGCTGAGTGCAATGGGAACGGTCTTACGCTTGACGCTTGACGGGGGGAGCGAATGGTCCAAGGAGAGTCACCAGGTCGCCTTATGGAAGCAGCCAACGGCGCTTACGCACAATTGGCAACGGATGTGCTCGACCGCGCAAAGGCCTGCGGGGCGACGGAAGCCGATATTGTCGTGGCCGATGGCGAGACCTTTTCAGTGCAGGTGCGCGTCGGCGCCGTCGATCGATTGACCAAGGCGAGAGAAAAGCGACTTGGCTTGCGTGTGTTCGTCGGAAAACGATCGGCCACGACCTCGACGTCCGATTTCTCCAGGGAGTCCCTGAATCGGCTCGTGTCAGAAACTTGTACACTGGCGAACGCGGTCGTTGAGGATCAGGTGTCTGGCTTGCCGGACGCGTCCCAGATGGCGAAGGATCGGCCGGATCTTGATCTTTACGACGAGACGATTCTCAACACGGAAGTGCAGATCGATTGGGCAAAACGCGCGGAAGCAGCGGCGTTCGCTGCCGATCCACGTGTGACAAATTCGGAAGGTGCAGAGTTCGATTCTTCGTCAGGCCGGGTGGTGCTCGCCAATAGTCACGGCTTCGTCGGGTCGTATAAGAGTTCAAGTTTTTCGCTGTCGGTGTCGCCGATTGCAACTGAGCCTGGGACGGGAGCGATGCAGCGGGATGCGTGGTATGAAGTGCAGCGCAAGTTTGCGCGATTGGCGTCCGCAGAGTCGATCGGGCAGGAAGCGACCAGACGAACGGTTCGCCGATTGGGTGCGCGCAAGGTGTCGACGAAGCGCGTGCCGGTCGTGTTCGATCAAGAGACTGCCGGCAGCCTCCTTGCGAATCTCTGCAGTGCCATCTCGGGGTATGGTCTCTATAAGCGGGCTTCATTTCTTCTCGATCAACTCGGCCAGACTATCGCATCTGATCTGATGACGATTTACGACGATGGCCGTATGGAAGGGGGCCTCGGATCGCGCCCCTTCGACGGGGAAGGACTGGCGACACGCAAGAACACCATTGTCGAGCGAGGCGTCCTCAAAAGCTATCTCCTCGATACCTATTCAGGGAAAAAGCTGGGGCTCCCTTCCACAGGCAATGCTTCGCGGAGCGTCGGTGAAAGTCCGTCGGTTGGACCGACGAATTTCTATTTGGTTCCCGGATCGAAGACAGCCCAAGAGATCATTGGATCGGTGAAAGAAGGGCTTTACGTGACCGAGCTGATCGGGTTCGGCATCAACATGGTGACGGGCGATTACTCACGCGGGGTCTGTGGGTTCTGGATTGAGAACGGAGAACTCACCCATCCCGTGGAGGAAATCACCATCGCTGGGAATCTCAAACAGATGCTCAAGGACATTGAGATGGTCGGGAGCGATCTCGTCTTTCGAGGCCGGATCGCAAGTCCGACGCTGAAGATTGCTGAGATGATGGTGGCTGGAAGTTAGCTGATGGCGTATGGCGAATAGCGTATGGCACGAAATCAGATCGAGGGCGTCATGCTTGGGCTATTAGCCATATGCTCTTAATCATCCCAGCGAGGTGAATCATGGCTGAATCAATCAGAGAAACCACGGTTCAGTACCCTAGCGGTAACGTGACGATGCGGGCGTTCGTTGTAGCGCCGAACACCAAGGAGAAACGACCTGCCATCATCGTGATCCAGGAGTGGTGGGGACTCACCGGCCATATCAAGGATATCGCCAAGCGGTATGCGGCGGAAGGCTATGTAGCCATCGCACCAGATCTGTACTCCCGGCTTGGGCATGCGCTCACCACAGACGCCGGCGAGGCAGGGAAGCTCATGAATACGCTAAAGCAGGAAGATGGTCTTAACGATCTCAATGCCACGGTGAACTATCTGAAGTCTGTGCCGGAGGTGGATGCGAAGCGAATCGGCGTGACAGGATTTTGCATGGGCGGCTCCTATGCCTTGATGTTGCCCTGCGTCAACGCCGACATCAAGGCTGCTGTTCCGTTTTATGGACAGGTGCCGAATCCGGATGCGCCATTACAGAAACTTGCAGCCCCGGTCCTTTATATTTACGGAGAAGACGACGGCTGGATTACAAAGGCCGACGTGCAACGGCTCGCAGCGGCCTTGAAGAAATATAACAGGCCCGGCGAGATCAAGACCTATTCCGGCGCCCCGCATGCGTTCTTCCGGGATACAGATCCATCTGTGTATCGACCGGAAGCAGCCAAAGACGCCTGGGCGAGAACCAAGGCCTTCTTTAAGCAACATCTGAACATGTGAAGAGGCAAGGGGCGAGAGACTCGTGGCGAGAGGATGAAAGACAGAACCCACTCGCCTCTGGTCTCGTGCCTCTAGCCTGGGGAAAATAACCATGCCGCTCGATGCCGAACTCGGAAAGAAAATGCTGCAGTTGATTACGTCGCGCTACGATGACCGGCATTGGCGCAAGAAAATCGAGAAGACGCTCAGTCTGCCGCAGTCCGGCGTGATCGATCCGATCCAGCAGCAGATCTTCATGTATCTGAAGGTCGGGCTCAAGGCTTATAAGTCCCGCCGGGCTGATCCGGACTCCTGGATCATCGGCGGCTATGCGACGAAGGAAGTCATCGATCGAGCGAAGTTCCAACCGAAAGAAGTCGGACCTGGTCTTACCAAAGATGACGTCACCTTTCTCGGCACCGATCCCGGCACCGAAGTGGATGAGGCCTGGTGGGATGAAATGCTGGTCCAGTGGTTCGATGTGCCGGAAGAAGAGAAACCTGCCGAGGGTGATCCATCAGAGCCGAATCAGTCTGAGAACCTCGAAGACACAAAGCGGATGGTATAATAGCCAAAGCATTTGGTCTTAAGCTGATGGCTGAAGCTGACAGCTAAGTTCAGAAGAGATCCATCTGTGCCGGTTGCGGCGGGTCGATCTGCAGGGTGGGAGTAGCTGGTGCGGCAGACTCAGTAGGCTCGGCTGGTTTCGTATTCCGATCCAGGAACTCTTTCAGCTTCTTAAAGTCTTCCTTCAGCGTGTCGAGCAAGTTGCCTTGGTGGAGGGCAGCGGCTGGATGCAGGAGCGGGAAGATGACAAAGTCCTTCATGTAAAAAGCCTGTGCCTTTACTTTTGTAATCCCGACCTTTCGTTCGAGCAATGTCTGTGTCGCCCAGTTGCCTAGAGTGCACACCAGCTTGGGCCTGATCATCTGAATCTGCTGCATCAGGAAGGGTTTGCACGTTTCGACCTCGTCCTGCTCTGGGTCGCGGTTATTGGGTGGCCGGCATTTGATGACATTCGCAATATAAATCTGATCGCGTGAGAGTCCCGCTGAGGTAAGCAGGTCGTTCAAGAGTTTTCCCGCCGCGCCGACGAACGGCTCGCCCTTCTGATCTTCATGGAACCCCGGCGCCTCGCCTACGAACATGATGCTCGCATGAGGATTTCCCACGCCGAACACGACTTGACTGCGTCCCAATTTGGAAAGTTTGCAGCGCTGACAATTGTGGAGCGATTTGGCGAGATTTTGAAGGGGTGTTGCGGTCATGGTTGAATGGAGTAGAGGATAAATTTCCGGTATCTTAGAAAGGCTGAGCCAGGTTGTCAATCGAGAGGCGAGGCCAGGAAGCACGAGGCGTCTTTATGAAGGGCATGAACAGTGGAAGCCTGTTGGTTCTGATTATCCCGGCGATTGCGGCTGCGTCGTCTGTGGACCTGACAGCATTCAACGACAAGCCGTTCTGCGAAAAGGTGGCGAAGTTTTTTGGAGACAAACTCACGCCTGATAGTGAGTTGCTCAAGACGGTGGAGTGGAAACCGGTTGAGATCAAGGGGCAAGGGCCAAAGGCAAGACACTGTTCGAGCCTCGACAAGACACTCTTGGATCTGGACAACGATGGCACCAAAGATCTCGTCGTCAAGACGACCTTCTGTATGAAGGGCGCACCGAGCGACAGCCTCTATGTGTTTCCTGCCGACAGCAACGTCTTGGAACAGGCTTCATGGCACAATATGGCGCCGTTGCTTGCGACAACAGACAAGTTCGAGCGCACGGGCGGGACCTATCCGCTCACGTCGTTACGAACTGAGAGTGTGACCACTCCACCTGCTTTGACGACGGTCTTTGCGATTCAACCGTTCAAGCTTGACGGTGTGACCTACGTCAGTTTGACGGATGTGAGGCGGGAATGGATGGTGATTGCGAAGTATCTGCGTGGCGAACGATTTGAAGATCAGTGCTATTTGAAGAGTCAGGGTAAGTTCTAGCGGTTGCTCGTCTAGTCCGATGACGGGGGGATCAAGCTGAGCGGCCGGCGATAATCTCCACGCAGCGTTTGGCGCTGACGACGGCACTCTCGACATTGGCGGGCCATCCGGTGTCGGTCCACGAGCCGGCGACGAGCAGATTGTGAATCGGACTGCGCTGGATAGGCCTGAGCATGGCAGTGCCCGGCTGGAGCGATAACGAGGCGTGTTCTTCCCGAATAATGTCAACTGATCGAATGGAGTCTGCCGGAAGTTCCGGCAGCACCGTCCTGAGTTCAGTCTGCGCGATCTCTCTGATGCCGGCCTCGCTCATGGCCTCAACGATCGGATTGCTCATGGTTGAGAGACGAACGTTAGTGAAGACGGGACCGAACGGGGTGAGACTCAGTTGGTGGAATGACCGTCTGGGCAGAAGGAGGAGCCGAGGGGCTTGGGACACCCATTGGCATGTGAACCGGAGGGTCAACCCCGGCAGATCTCTCAAATTGTCCATCTGCGAGAAGTAGGCATACCGTGTGAGGAGCCGTTCCGGAAGCAGGGCCAGCAGCTTGCGACGGGGCAGCGCGGCGATGTACCACTCTGCCTTGTGCACCCGACCGTTGGGGAAGCGAATGCCGGCGACACGTTGTCCTTCGAACTGGAGCTGGTGCGATTCCCCGAAGGGCCGGATGTCCGCCCCCATGATCTGCAGCGATCTTGTGAGCGGGGTTGTGAACCGATCGTAGGGTCCCTCGGTGACGTCGCCTTCCAAAGAACTTCCTGAGAGCTGTGCGATGCCGGCAAACGGTTGCCGGGCGAGGAAGGCCTTGGCGAGGATCTCCACGTACACCGCTGCAGATACATCGGTCAACCTATTACCGGTCAGCCACAGAGCGAGTGGAGCCCAAATCGTCTCCCGTGCCTCTTGACTCTGTCCGGCGGAAATCAGCCATTCGTCGGCAACCCGTTGTGCCAGATCGGAAGGAAGGGCAACCGCCTCTTCCCACAGTTGTTCCAGGTAGGACAACAGGCGCCAGCGGTCGGCACGGGACAGTCCTGTAAATTTGGCGAGTCCCCACAGCCAATGAACTGGCCCAGGCAACCGTGAACTGCGGTACGACGCGATCTGGCCGTCAGAGCGTTGGAACGATAAGGGGAGCTCTGTGTCCTGCGGTGCGTTGCGGCTTCCAGCGTCAAGGGACTGCAAGAGTGCCAAGGTTTCTTGGTAACAACTCAGTACATAGGTCGGTTGATTGGGCGGCTGTGAAAGCAGATCGGTCGGTCCGCCTCGGTCATCCAGGATGGCGATGGTGTACCCCAGTCGAGCCAGTTCGTAGGCGGCAGTCAATCCGGCGAGGCTGGTGCCGAGGACGACCACAGATCGTGTCGGCGGAGTGGTCACGAGAATCGGGAGCGAAGCCAGATGCTCAATGCAATGGACAGACGATGGGAAGTCGGAAGGCTGATGCGCGGCCCGAAAACTTGGTAGTCGGATTGTTCGATCTTTCCCAAAATTCGACTGTAGACACCGCGCATAATTTCCGCCACGGTGAGGGCCCGGCGTTCATGCTGGGGCAGCGCGATGAAGACGGCGTGGGCCTTTTCATAATAGTGGTGCGCCCGGGCGGCCTCCTGTTGCATCAACGTCTTGAACTCCGGCGAATACGTTTTTTGCAGCATGGCCTTCTCGGGATAGTTACACGCGCGCAGATCGTCAAGCGGAAGGTAAATGCGGTTTTGATCCGCATCGACGCCAAGGTCGCGAAGGATGTTGGTCATCTGGAAGGCCATGCCAAGGTCTACGGCATAATCCTGTGCGCGGGGCGACGTGACGCCGAAGATGTGCAAGCAAATGAGGCCCACCACAGAGGCGACGCGGTAACAATACAGGGACAATTCATCGAACGTGACGTAGCGATTGTTGAATAGGTCCATTTCTACGCCCTTGATGAGTTCTTCAAAGTAGGCTTTAGGGATAGAGAGGGCCTTGACGTGGTGCGCGAGGCTCACGGTGATGGGGAAGGTCGGTGTGCCTCCATACACCGCATCAAGCTCGCTCCGCCATCGTTTCAGCTCCTCCTTCGGATTGCTGCCGTCCGGCGGTTCATCGACTGCGCTGTCCACCGCTTTGCAGAAGGCATAGACGGTGTACATCGCTTCGCGCTTGGCTTTAGGCAGAAATAGGAACGAGTAATAAAAGTTGCTGCCGCTTTTCTTCGTGTAGGCCGTACAGTGGGCTTGAGCGTCAGCGGCAGTCATAATGTGCATCCATGGCGAAGGCCGTGGTTTCAAGCTTGATCGCTTTTGTTGAATCGACTGGCTGATTCAGTTCTGGGTGCAGGATAGCGGCCAGGAGTTCCACGCCATCGATTAATCGAGGACCCGGCCGGCTGAAGTATGACGCAGCATCCACAACGTAGATGTGCGGCCAGTGGTCATGTGCACGTCGCCACTCGTCATGGGTTGGCCCGGCTCTCGCAAGTTCTTTGATGGTGCGGCCGATTGGGTAACCGCAGGGCAGCACGAGCACGATATCCGGCTGCGCCGCTTCCACCTCCCCCCACGTCGTTTCGCGTGAGGGGGTGTCCTTGGATCCGAGGACGTCATGGCCACCGGCAAGTTCCACCATTTCCGGAACCCAATGGCCTGCCACATAAAGAGGAGCCAGCCATTCGAGACAGACCACACGCGGTCGCGACGTCATCGCGATGGTCCGTGCGTGAACAAGGTCTAGGCGACCACGGAGGCTGTTGGCGAGGGCCTGTCCCTCGGAGAGTCGGTCGACGGCTTTGGCGATCCGTTCGACGTCGTTGATCATCTCTTCTAACGTTGTTGGACCGAGCGTCACTACGTTAGGCCGGTGTTTGAGCGATTGGATAGCCTGGGTCAGCTGGTCCGGCGTCACGGCGCAGACGTGACAGAGGTCTTGCGTCAAGATCAGGTCCGGCTGAGCCTGTCGAAAGGCTTGCTCGTTAAGTCGATAGAGCTTCTGGCCGGTTGCAACAAGTTGCTTCACTTGCCGATCGATCTCCGCGCTGGTGGTCCGACCCTTCCTCACTATCGGTTCGATCATCACAGGAGTATGGCGAACTGATGTGGGAAAGTCACATTCGTGGCTGATCCCGACGAGCTGGTCTGCCAGGCCGAGGGCGGCGACCACTTCTGTGGCACCTGGTACAAGCGAGCAGATTTTCATAGCACTAGAACGCTCACGACAGCCATAAGCGAATGCGCAAATCCTCAAGATGTGTTTCGCGTAGACTGTGGCTGATGGCATGGGCTTCGTGCAGATCCTGCACGGTGTGGGTGTTGGCAACCGCCAGCACTTTCATCCCTGCCGCCTTGGCGGCTCTGATACCCGGTATCGAATCTTCAATGACCAAACAAGAGTCCGGCGATATCGCAGACGTCGTATTCTGTTGATTCAACCCGGCCAACGCATGCAGAAACGGCTCAGGATTCGGTTTGCCCTTCATCACGTCTTCTGCGCTGGTGATGTGCCGGAAGGCTTTTCGAATGCCGGCTCGTTCTAAGATCAATTCAATTTCCGGTCGCAACGCGCCCGAGGCAATGGCAATCGGATAAGTGGCCGCAGCCTCTTCGACAAACTCTCTGACACCTTGGAAAATGACGAGGTGGTCTTTGATCGAAGCTAGGTAGGCCACAGCCTTTTTCCGCATCATGTCTTGCACCAGCGGTCCGGTTGCTGGGCGTTGGTTGACCCGAAGCGCTTCCAGGATGCATCCACGATCGTCAAAGCCAAGATAGTTGGCGTAGTAGTCCGTCTCAGTCAACGTGATGCCGATGTCGGCGAGCGTCCGACGCAACCCCTCGAAGTGTAGGGGCTCGGTGTCGGCGATGACTCCATCGAAATCGAAGATCAGGGCGCGCAATGGGCTCCTTCGTTCTCTGCTCACCATGGTGCGAGAGGGGGCGTGGACGGGCGGCATTATAGCACAGAGGGCGGCGACGCTGATTCGCGCCGCCGCCCTCTAATGCAGAGATGAAAATGGTGTACAGATTTCGCAGGAAGCGATTACGGCTTCAATCGAAGCTGTTTTTCAGCGAGCCATCCTTTAGTGCCAAAGTCGCTGCGAACGGAATAGACCCATCCGCTGCTCTGCAAGTCACCATCGAGAATGGTGAAGGTTGTTCCTGGAGGAACAGCCAGCCCTGGCCTTGTTCCCGCTGCGTCTTGCATGAGGGGCACCGTGTCGCTAGGGGCTGCAGGGTTCGGCAGCACCGTCACGCGTTGCCCTTCACCGAACAGGGGAGCCGGTGAAGATGTGATTGGTGGTGCGACGGCGGCTGGGGTTGGCGGACTCATCGGTGCCGGTGGAGGTGAAGGAACTGAAGCCATCGGTGTGCTGGGTGCTGCGGTCGGTCCTGGTGCGGTCGCCGGAGGTGGCACTGCGGTCTGTGGCATCTGGGCCCGCGGTGCCACAGGGGCCGTCGCGGCTGGCCCTGGCTGGCCCGCTGGTGCACCGGGAGTTGGCTTAGGCGCAGCAGGTCTTGCAACCACGGGGGGCTGTTCTTGCGGTGTCGGCGACTCACCCAGGATCGGCCCCAAATAGTCCATGATCATTTCCGGTTCCATGGCGACATAGGCCCCGCCACCGACCAATGCCAGCAAGAGAATCCAAAGAAGGGGACGTCCGCCCGATTTCTTCGGCGATTTCATGGGAGACGATGATCGAATGTTTGTCGTTTGTTCCAATTCCTCTTCCGTAAATTCCAAATCAGGTTCGGGCTGACGGGCGAAGAGGAGACTCCAAGTCAGAGGACTGCCGGCGAACGACGGGCCTCCAGCGATAGCGAACATCTAGCACCTCCCTGTGGCGGACTTTTTCTTCACATAGAACCTGGGAAAGTACTTATCACCAACCCAAAGTGGTGTCAATTTTGTGGGGAAATTCGACACACGGGGCTGTAACCCCGCAAGGATCATGGATGCTGAAAAGAACCAGATGAATTGGACGCTTAGCAAGACTGCACATGGGAGCATGCCAATACTTGATGTTCTCGACTGCCTGACCGATAAACGGTCAGACCTTTGCAGCCAAGCTGATGCGCGAGTAAAAAAGCGGAAGCGACGTCTTTTGGCGTGGCGGTTGCGGGCAGATTGATTGTTTTCGACACGCCGCTGTCGCTGTGCCGTTGGAAGACCGCTTGCATTCGAACATGATGGGCCGGGTCGATGTCGTGGGCGGTGACGAAGAGCCGGCGCAGATCTTGGGGGATCTGTGTCAGATGTTGAATCGATTCCCGGCGGCCAATCTCTTGACGCAAGTCCGCGAGGGGGAGTCCCCTGGCTCGAGCCTGTCTGAGAAATTCGGGATGCAGGCTTTCCAGACGGATGTCTTCCATGATGGTGCGGGTGATACTGATTCCGTACAGCGGCTCGATACCGGCAGAACAGTCTGCGAGGATACTGATGGTGCCGGTGGGAGCGATGGTTGTAACGGTGGCATTGCGTCGTCGAAGCCCCTTGGCATGAAGACGGCTTCCCTTGTATGCCGGAAAGACGCCTCGTTCATCCGCGAGCCGGTGGGATGCCTCGTGGGCGTGGGATTGGATGAATCCCATCAGTCGATCTGCAATCTGTAAGGCCTCGTCCGTATCGTAGGGGATGCCGAGATGAATCAAGAGATCGGCAAATCCCATGATTCCAAGGCCGATCTTCCTCGTCTGTTTGGTATGCGTTTCAATGGCCGCAAAGGGGAAGCGGGTTCGATCGAGAACATTGTCGAGAAACTGAACTGCGAGTGGAATGAGCGTGGCGAGGCGATCATAGTCGATGGCACGAGCGCCGCGATAAGTCGTGAGGCACCGGGCGACGTTGATCGAGCCGAGCGTACAGGATTCATAGGCGAGGAGCGGTTGCTCGCCGCAGGGATTGGTCGCTTCGATGGACCCCAAGTGAGGCGTGGGATTCGCCCTGTTGATGGCGTCGAGGAAGATGACGCCTGGTTCACCGGATTGCCATGCTGCTTGAACCAGTCGATCAAAGACTAATGTTGCAGGGAGGCGCCGCACGGATTTCGTGGTCCGTGGATTGATGAGTGTATAGGGCCGGCCTCGTTTGACCGCGCTCATGAAATGGTCGGTGAGGGCGACCGAGAGATTGAAATTCGTCATCTCCCCCGGCTGTTGCTTCAGCGCGATGAAGTCGAGAATATCCGGATGGTCGACCCTCAAGATTCCCATATTGGCGCCGCGTCTGGTTCCTCCTTGCTTGATGACGTCGGTGGACATGTTGAAGACGCGCATGAAGGAAACCGGCCCGGAGGCGAGTCCGCTGGTGGTGGACACAAGGTCTGTCTGGGGACGGAGGTGGCTGAACGAGAATCCTGTGCCTCCGCCAGACTGGTGGATGAGCGCCTGGTACTTGACTGCGTCGAAGATGGATTCTAACGAATCGTCCACCGGTAATACGAAGCAAGCCGAGAGCTGTTGGAGCATCCGGCCGGCGTTCATCAGCGTCGGTGAATTCGGCAGGAATACAAGAGAGGCCATCAGATCGTAAAACCGACGAGCCAGATCGTGTTGGCGTGTGGTAGGTGCGTATTCTTGCTCGGCCAAAGCGATATCGTGAGCCACACGCCAAAACATGTCGGCCGGTGATTCGATCACGACGCCTCTCGTATTTCTGGCCAGGTAGCGTTGGCGTAAGACGGTGTGCGCATTGCGTGAGAGGCGGGGTGGTTGTCTGCGGGGATGCGTGCTCATCGGGAGATATTATAGCCTCTTCCAGGCATTGCGACATCTTCCGAAGGAATCGTCCGGTGCCCCTCTTGAATCTCTTGTCATCGGATGGGCACAATGTGCCCGCGCCACGTACGACTCATGAAATCCTATCGCGAAGAACTCTGGTTCGAGACGAAGACCAGACGAGCCTATCTCAATATCACGCCCCAGGTGGAAGCGGTGGTGAAGAAAAGCGGCGTACGAGAAGGCTTGGTGTTGGTGAACGCCATGCATATTACGGCGAGCGTGTACATTAATGACGATGAACAAGGCCTCCTGCACGACTATGATGAATTTCTCGAACGGCTCGCACCGCACGGGGCCCGCTATCGGCATAATGACACGGGTGAAGATAACGGGGATGCGCATCTGAAGCGACAAGTGATGGGGCGCGAAGTGGTCGTTGCGATCACGGAAGGCAAGATGGACTTCGGTCCCTGGGAACAGATCTTTTACGGCGAGTTCGACGGACGCCGGCGTAAGCGGGTTCTGGTGAAGATTATCGGTGAATAAGGGCAGCACAGCTGCATGAGCGAATGGACTAGTTCGTTCGCACGAACCCTGTTGGCGCTTGCACCTCGCCAGAAAGTTTGGCAACATGGATCCTGGGCGATGTCGGAGAGTAGAGCCATTCTCTTCGGCTCATAGGGAGCAGCAATGTTAGCCTGGGCTCGTCCTGATCCGCTCACGCGCGATCTTATTCATCTCATCAATGCCCGCCGCCATGATCACGGTGATACCGATGATGCGATCGATACGCTTCAGGCGTTTCTTGAGCAGGGACGAGAGCACGATTTACTGACGGTGCTTGCCGCGCTCGATGAAGAGATGGCGGAATGGCTGTTCGACCTTGTGGCCGAGGCCAGCTGCACATTGCTCTTAGATGGGCCGGAGGACGAGAAGCCGGCCTATGCCACCATCGCGGCTTTGGAGCTGCCCCTACAAGCCAACCTCACGGCTCCGCTCAAACTGAAAATCGATCCGATCGCCACAGCCGATCTGCTCCACCGCCATCTGCAGTTGCCTGCGGGAACCGTCGTCCGAGTCGAGTCTCGGTTGCTGACCGATGCCACATTGGAAATGCTTAATTTGCAAATGCTCCATAACCACCTCACGACGGTCGCGGATTCGCGGCGTGCGCAATCGGTGGCAGCGCGCCTCCTTCCACCGGTCGAAAACACTGCGTTCCTCTTATTTGAGCTGATCGGGGCACCGGACCCTGGTCTGCCTGATTCATGGGAGGATCGTCACAGGCGCGCAATTCTTGAAGGACTGGTGGAGCAATGTCCGGAGCTAGCACGCGCGCCCGATACGATTGAGGCGCCGGTCTATGCCGCATATGCCATGTTTGATGCGCAGAACGCGGTGCGTCTTCATCACTTGGCCGATGAAACTGCGGCCGTATGGAGAGAGCTGGATCCGCTTGTGCGGTCCCGTACCATCGTGCATCTGCATACCCAATGCGGAAATGGCGTGTATATGCCGGTGTGGACCGATCTGTTTGACCCGGAGCTGCCGGAAGAACACGGTCCGGTCTGGACGTCTCCCGATGTGTGGGTATTTACGGCTGATCTACCCATCGAATGGCCCGGCGAGATGCTCACAAATCGCCTGTTGGCCGAAGGCTGCACCAGGTTCGAGAATCACATCGTTGAAACCCCGGAGAACTAGTTCACGTTTTCCTTGTCACCGCTCTTGACCCCTGTCTCCCCCCCAAAGCGCTCTTTGAGATCATCTGTCCAGGACTGCGCAAAATGCACGTTTCGGTGATTTTCAACGGGCTTTATTCTATTCTCTCCATAGATGAAGACGACGAACAAACAAGAGCCATCAGGGAAGGTTACCGCGAGCCTGGTGTCCGTGGTCGGACTCGTCTTAGTTTGGAGCATCGTGTGGGCCAATCTGCCTTCTAAGGAAGAGTTGCTATCGGCTCAGTTGCAGCCACGAGCCGAGGTTGCGCCTGTCGTACCGGAACTCGATCTGACGATCCCCGGAGTTTCCCCCAACCAGCCACCCGGTACATCAAGCGGCGAGGGAGGCGAAAGGCCGACAGGATCCGGCGAGCCGGCGGCTTCAGGGACCGTCGGCGGGTTGTCGGTTCCAAGTGATGCCCGTGCCAGACAAATTGCTGAAGTGAAGTGCGAGGCGGAGGTCCAGCAGTTCTGCCCGGACTCGCTGACTGGGGAAGATCGGCGGCGCTGTGTTGCGCAGCGCATGAAACGGTTGCCGCCGCCTTGTCAGCAGATCGTGCGACAGCGGATGGTGCGTTGGAAAGAGGCCGAAGGGTATAAGGCTGCTTGCGCTGAAGATGTGAAACAAGTGTGTCAGGGAGTGGAGCCTGGTGATGGGCGCATTCTACAATGTTTGCAGGAGCACGCGCAGGACATTTCAGAAGGGTGCTATCAAAGCTTGCCCAAAGGACATCTCCTCTTACGAAACTAACAGGCTGTTGAAAAAGCTCCCCAGCTTCGTTCTCGCTTCGCTCAGAAACTTAGGGGACAGGCACCGGCAATGCCGGAGTCTGTCCCGCTATTCAAACAGGGACAGTCGCCGGTCGGAAGGGCGACAGTCCCTTTTGCTCGCTCCGGCTTTGCTGGACGATCTTTTTAAACAGCCTGGGACCGATGCCGGAGCTCCTGTAGGTTTTCAGTTCATCGGGTTCAAAATAGCGGTTCAATGTCCTGCCAGTCCGCATTCGCCAGGCTAGACTTTCCTTTCCGATTTCATTTGGAACAGCATGGTAGCGCCGGCCACTTCGATCCGGTCTTTGTCCTTCAATTCTTTCTCGCCTGAAACCTCTTGGCCGTTGACCAAGACCTTCTTGCCGTTACGTGCGGGGCATACGAAATAGGTGTGGTGACGGCGCGTGATCATCGCCGCGGTGCTCGGCGCGAACCATCCGGTCAGCTTTACGGTTGCCTGTGCATGCGATCCGATCGCCGCGACTTGTTTGGTGAGCGGATATTCCCGTTGGTCCGTTTTCCCCGAGAGGACGTGGAGACTTGCCGAGGGGGCGGCGATGTCTGCTCGGGCTGCTTGCCCTGTGAGGATCATTGTCTCGTCGAGATCCTGAGTAGCGGCGATTGGGGCAATAGCTGCTGCCGAGTGGTCCCGGAAAATGATGCGGTGCCGTCCAATCGTGACGACGTCGGTGTCTCTCAACTGATGGCGATCAACGCGCTTGTCGTTGACGAAGGTGCCGTTCGTGCTCTTCAAGTCTTCGATGAAATAGACGGCGTGGATTTTGGTGATCCGCGCATGATGGGCCGAAACGGCCGGATCCTCTATTGCCAGGTCATTGTCCGGCTTTCGGCCGACGGTAAAACCGTCTGACGCTATTTCTAACTCTTGTGACGATTGTTCGTGGAGTTTGACAAGAAGCGTTGCTCGTCGTGTGGTCATGTCCTGCATGATGCCCTCCGACAAGGCATGGCTAGATGGCGAGGCGCTGGCGCAAGCGCTCCCATAGCCCTTGGTCCTGTCGTTCCCGTACGGCCAGGACGATAACCGTTGTGTTGTCCTCACCGCCGGCCTCATTCGCCAACGTGATGAGGCGGCTTGAGAGGGTCTGTACGTCCTCGGTATCGAGGAGTGTATCGAGAATTGTGGATGGCGGCAGGCCTTTCGTCAGCCCGTCTGAACACAGCAATAGAAGATCGTCCGGGAACAGGGGAAGTTCTCCCAACGTGATGTCGACAGTCGCCTCGGCGCCCAGAGCTCGTGTCACGATGTTCCGACGAGGCGACCGGTCTGCTTCTTCTTCCGTCAGGAGACCTTGGCGGACCTGCTCCGCCACCCATGAATGATCGAGTGTCAGTGGCTGGATCGTCTGATTTCGAACGAGATACAGTCGGCTATCCCCTACGTGCGCATAGGAGAGGATATGGTCAGTGAGGGCGGCAGCGACCACGGTGGTACCCATTCCGGACCATTCCGGCCGGTCTCCCGCGGATTTGTAAATGACGTGATTGGCGAGCTTGATTGCACTGGCCAGACGATTGGTTGTGGGAGAAACGGTGTCGTCTAAATCACCGGCGAGGGGAAGGTCCGGATGCTGCGTCGCTTCTGCGAAGCGTCGGTGGATGGTTTCAACGGCTAGCGCACTGGCGACTTCACCGGCGTTGCCGCCGCCCATGCCGTCGCACACGACGAATAGCCCTAATTCAGGGTCCGCGCAATGCCGGTCTTCGTTGTGGGGCCGTTTGCGACCCACATCAGACTGGGCTCCGTGGAAGATTGCAAAAGCCATCCGACCCTCAGATTAGGCGGCGAGGCCCTCTACGCAGGAGCGGAGCTCCTGGGCGAATTCGCCGGCACGGCGGTAGCGTTGAACGGCGTCTTTCTGAAGCGCACGATCCAGGACTTCTTGGACGATGGGAGGCAGATCTGAGCGGAGCGTCGCCAATTCAGGGTGCGGGGTATGGGCGATCGCAAACAGCAATGCGGAGACGTTGTCGGCTGTGAAGGGTGGATGGCCGGTCAAGAGTTCGAACATCACGACGCCGAGCGAGAAGATGTCAGATCGTCCATCCACTTTTTTCCCGGCGATCTGTTCCGGCGACATATAGGTGGGAGTTCCCAGCACGATGTCGGTTTGAGTCTTCGACGACGAGGCGATCTTGGCGATACCGAAATCCATTACTTTCACTATCTGATCCTTGGTCAGCATGATGTTCGCCGGCTTAATGTCACGATGGACGACGCCTTGCTGATGGGCATAGTCCATCGCTTCGGCGACAGTGGCGAGTGTTGGGATCAGCTTGTCGAGAGGCATGAGATTCGGCTTGCGCGACCACTGTTTGAGTGTCGTGCCTTGAAGAATTTCCATTGCGATGTAGCCAAGATCGTGTTCTTCTCCGGCGTCGTATATCGTGACGATGTTCGGGTGGGACAGGCGGCCTGTTGATTCGGCTTCCCGGAAGAACCGCGCTTTCACTTCTTGCAGTTTATCCGCGTCGTCGATCTCATCAAGCCGCATCGTCTTAATCGCAACAAATCGCTGAATCGTGGGATCTTTCCCAAGGTAGACGACACCCATCGATCCTCGCCCCAATTCTTTCAAAACTTTGTATCGGCCAAGCGTGCTAGGCGGCCCCCCATGTGTTTTGAGGATCACGGTGGCGGACTCTGTTCCGCCGCTTTCCTCTTCTGGATGGATCTCGTCGCTATCTTCGACTGATGGCACAGGCTCCTTACGACCTGTTGGTTGTGCGGGCTTTGAAAAGAAGCGGTGGAGCGCATCGAGATTCAATAACCACGCAACGGTGATCCATACGCCTGTCAACGTGAGGCCGGCGGTATAGGCGAGGGTATAACGTTGGGGTCCGAAGTGTTCGATGAGCGAAAGTCCGACAACCCGGAGGGTCTTATCCGTTGCAATCAGGACGAACAGGACGGTTACCGGGAAGATGAGCTGGCGGACAAATGAGAACCCTCTTCCGTTGTTCGGCATCTGCCGGTACGCGCGGATCGAGAGGATACAAAGAATCACCAGGCCGGTCTCTTCAACGGCAAGGCGGATGGTCTGTGGACCATCCAAACCAAAGAGTGTAATTGGGAACGACTGTGCGGCCGGCAGTTTGCTCAGCAAGGGGCCTGCAAAGAGAGCCACGAGCGCGACGACGAGGTATTGGAACGCCGAGCTTGATGCGTTGATCATGGATACCTGGATGTGAAGGCTGATCAAAGTCTAGCGGATAGCGAAGGGGAGTCAATGAATAGCAGGAAATATGCGGAGGAATGCGCCTAGGGCTGGCCGGCGGCATCCTTCAGTTTGTGAAGGAGTGAGTCAGGAATGTGTAGTGTGCCCTTGCCGATGCCGACTTCGATATCGGGTTTAGTGAGGCCATGGAAGTCGCTCCCGCCCGTGGCCAGCAAGCCCAATTGTTTGGCCATGGCCAAGTATTTGCGCGTCTGTCGTGCAGTATGAGTGCTGTAGTGGACTTCCACGCCGTCGAGACCGTCGGTCTTGAGCTGCCGGACCAGGTCTGTCAGCATGCCATCCGTGGTCCTCACCCAGGTCGGATGGGCTAGGACTGCCAGTCCTTTCGCTGCCTTGATCCACTGGATGGCTTCAGCTGGACTCGGGAGATCGCGGGGGACATACGCCGGTTTTCCCTCGGCAAGAAAACGATCGAAGGCCTCTTTGGCTGAGGTGACGACCTCCTTCTCCATCAAGACACGTGCAATATGCGGCCGCCCTACAGAGTCGGTGCCGGCGCGCGCGCGGACTTCATCATAGGTGATATCGATCCCGAGAGCCTGCAACCGTTCAATGATCTTCGGATTGCGACGGTGGCGACTTTCTCTGAGGGTGGTCAGTCGTTCACGCAGCTTCGTATCCTGCCAATCCAGAAAGTACCCAAGAATGTGCAATTCAGACTCGCCGAAGATCGAGCTGATCTCAATCCCGGGGATGACCTCGATCCCAAGCTGCTGTCCGGCAATGATTGCCTCTGGGACACCCGTTGTGATGTCATGATCGGTGATGGCCAGGGCCGTCACACCGGCCTTGTGTGCAAAGCCAACCACTTCGGTCGGAGTAAAACTCCCGTCAGAGTGAGTCGTGTGCAGGTGGAGGTCCAGGCGGCTCATGCGGACGGGCCTGAGCGCATCGGTTTGTGCGCAACGAGTTGAGCCGTATAGACAGAGTCGGAGGTCTGGCTTCCCGCATGGTTGCCTTCATCATAATGCAGAACCTGGAGGTTAGAGGTGAGGCGCAAGAGTTCATTATGTGCGAGGCAAAATTCCCAGCGCTTCGGGTGCTTGTGATGAAAGTAGTTATCGATGGTGAAGGTTTCATACAGCAGGACGCCGCCAGGCTTCAGTGCCTCGATGAGATGGGGGAAGAGCGATCGATAGAGATAGAAGAACACGAGAATGACGTCATAGATTTCTTTCCCCAGATCGGGCTCATAGGGCGCGGGTTGCTCAAGGTCGATCGTTCTCGTAGCTACGGTGGTGAGCTTGCGTGTCCGGGCTGTTGCCGAGAGTTGCGCAAGCGCTTGCGGGTCGCGATCGATGGCTTCGACTTGGTAGCCCTGCGACGCGAGGAACAGCGTGTGGCGACCGGTCCCAGCCGCTAGGTCGAGGACCTTGCCTTTGGGCAGCCGATGAAGTTGCTGAACGAGAAAATGCGCCGGGGCTGGATCAGCATGCTGGAGTTGTTGCGTCAGCCTCGTTCGCTCCACAGTGACCCCGACGGAGCCGGTGATATAGGTGATCGGAGGATGGAGCTTTCGCACCCAGAGCTTGACGCGTTCAACAGGGAATTCCTCGAAGAGCATCGCGAGCAGCCGTTCGGCCGTGGCTTCCAAGAGGCGGGAGTCCTGGGCCGTTCCCACCTCCACCACACGCTGGGCTACCCTGGCATAGTCGATGGTGTGGCTCAGATTATCCGACAGCCCTGCCGGTCCCAGTTGGCAGTCTAATGCAAGATCGACCGCCAGCGGTTGGGGACGAGCCCGCTCTTCAGGCGTCACGCCGCAGCGCCCGCGAAACTCCAACTGCTCGATGATGATCTGACCGGACATGCGGGCATTGTCGAGGATCGGATTTCAGACTGTCAAGCGAAGAGGAAGAAGAGTGTCAACCCAGGCTCTCTTGGTCAAAGCGAACATGGCATATTGGGATTCCAGGCATTGTAAATGGAGGTGTGAGCGGAAGAAGGTATGTCAATGTGCGAGGTGGGACGATTTTTGAAACATGATATATGAAAGTAATGAGGAGATCAGAGCAGCTCCGAGCCCAAAGACCTCGCTGAGTAAGGTCCCAATAAGGGAGGAAGATAGCAATGATAGACCAGGCGGCAACGAGACCAAATGCTATACAAAAGAGTCCGGCAAGATATCCAAACAGGAGCCTGATGATACGAGCGAGATCTGTCACGCGAAGTAGCGACTCGTGTCGAACTTGTATTCGGTGTTGTCGACCAGCCGAATAATGCTATGTCGGTACTCGCCGACGTCATCTTTCTCGGCCAGATCCAACTCCGGCCCATTGTCGATCGGATTGCCCTGAACGTCGGTGATGACCTTGACCAACGGACGCTCGCCATCGGTCTTATTGACGGCGGGTTTGAGGACGACTGCCAGTTCATCGGTGTCGAGAACGACCAGGCTTCCAATCGGAACGATGCCCACGCAATTGACGAATAGCTTGAGAAGGGTGGCGTCAAAGCTCTTTCCAGATTTCCCAAACATCATGGTCAAGACTTTCGAGGGCGACATCGGTTCCCGGCGGTAGACTCGGGATGACGTCATGGCGTCATAGCAGTCCGCGATCATGAGAATGCGGCCGGTCAAAGAAAGCTTCCACGGGGTTTTCAATTTGGGATAGCCGGAGTAATCGAGATTCATATGGTGCTCGAAGGAAGCCGCAACCATGCGCGCAGGGAGATTGGTGATGCCGCGTAACTGAGTGAGGCTCAAGACGCCTTCCGTCGGGTGATTGCGCATCGCCACCCATTCTTCTTCCGTGAACTCTCCAGGCTTGTTGAGGACTTCAAGTGGAATGGTCGACTTTCCCATGTCATGAAAGAGTGCCGCTAAGCCCAGGTCTGCCAGCTCGACTTTCGGATAGCCGGCCCGATTGGCGAGAGCGATCGACAGGAGTGAGACATTGACGGAATGGTTATGAGTATATTGATCGTGACAACGGAGCGTCGTCAGGCCGAGCAACGTCGGTTCGTCTTGCATCATGAGATCGACGATATTTTGGATGGCACGTTTGGCTTGCTTAAAGTTCAGGGTGCCGCCATCGCGGACCGACTGTGTCAGGTTGCCGACCGCGCCGACTGCTTTTCCATAGGCGGCTTTCGTCTGCGATTTGTGCTGCGTTTTAGGATCGGATTCCGTCGCAGTGCCTTGGCCGGTGCCGGAGAGATCTTCCTTCAGTGCGAGTTCGCGAGGGTCTTCAAGCGCTATGCTGGTCACCTCGTGGCCCTTCAATTCCTGTCGAAACTCTTCGAGCGACTTGGTGGCTGGGTCGAGGCTGACAAAAAGATAGGCAAACTCTCGCAGGTCCTTCGACGAGGTCGATGAGGCAAAGGTCAACCCGCCGATCCTCCACTTGTTCATGGTATCGATAATGCTCGATACAACGACCATCTGTTGCGCGCTCACCTTGAGATGACTCTCGCCAAGAAAAAGAAAGTCGTTTTGGAGCCGCAGGGTGACAGGTTGGTCATGGGCCAGGGTTTGAATGAGGGTCAACATGGTCTCGACCGGCTTGTCGAGAGCTGCATTGGTACGACCATGAATTTTCGAAGTCTTGATCAGGGTATTCAGCTGGGTAATGAGTTGGAACCCCAACATCACCAGCTGCTGGTCGAGAAGATCGCCGGCTTCAGAACCGTGGCCGATCTTTTGTGACAGGGACTTCTCGTGTGTCAGGATAGGTTGGGTCTGATCGTCGCTGGCCTGTGTCTGAACAGCCTTTGGCTCACTCACGATGGATACTCCTTAACGTGATGCACCGGTGGGCGTCTTTCCGCGTTGTTGTTTCTGGATTTGCGACAGCGCCAGGATGCAGGCATGGCGGACCGCGGCGGCCCCCTTTTTTACCCCGAGTTCGAGCGTGGCGATGGCGGCGGGAGTCGCGAGCTTGCCGAGCGTTTCTGCCGCGAGCACGGCCAGCTCTTCTTTTTTCTTCCGGTTGGTCCAGGCCCATTCTGTAAAGAGGCTTTCCCAATAGGGAATGGCCTCGTCGCCGCACATGGCCCGGATGGCCTGGAAAACCGCTCGGCGCTCGCTCATCGGCCGGTCCATGAAATCCTCTCCCGATAAAATGGGGGACCAGAGCGAAAATGGAGCCGTGTATTGGCCGGATATGAGGAGCTTGAGGGCGGCAACGCGGACACTTTCATCCGTGTCTTCCATTAAGGACACGAGCTTCGTGCCATTGCCGCTTGGCCGAAAAAGGCCGATGGCACGCACGACTTCCTTTCGGACTTGTGCATCCGGATACCGGATCAGCTTTTCCATCGGCTCGACGAACTTGGGGTTGTTCCACTTGATGAGAATCGACAGAAGGTTACGGACATAGGCTGGCCGGCGATCCGACAAACCTTTCAGCAAAGGATCAGGCTGGTCCTTTGCCAGCACCGTAAGGACTTCCGACACGATGGCCTGGTGCACCGGGGATGTCACGTTTGCGAGTAGGGAGCAAAGCGTGGGGACGGCGTCCGCTTTCATCAACAGCAAGATGGTAGACAGTCCCTCAACGTTGGCGTCAGGCGTTCGATTGAGATAGCTCTCGATGGTTTTTACTCGGTCTGTGCGGCCAAGCCCACTGAAGAGAGAGGCTAACTGTTGCTTGTGTTCCTCGCTGAGATCCGGGCGGACGGAGTCGGTTTCATGGAGCAGACCCAGGACATTCTCCAGGACCGTCCATTTTCCTTCGCGCAGGAGGGATTCCACGATATTTCCCCAAAGGTTGAAGAGTTTCGTCAGCAGCGCTGGAGACTTCTCAGAAGCGAGGATGGCGGTGAGCATGTCCAAGATGTACATGATGTCATCTTGTTTGCTTTCCGCCTCGATTTCTTTCGTCAACGCGGCGAGTTCTTCGTCGGTGACCTCGTAGCCGACGAGCCCGGATTGGAATCGGTTGTTCCGATTGGTTCCGCTTCCAGCGCCGCCACCGGATGCACTTCCGCCGGCAGTGCTTCCCTGCCCCTCTCCGTCGGTACCTCCTTGGGAACCGCGTCGGTTGCGGCTCCGCTCGCGGTCCAACAGTTCTCGGAGCGTCGAATCCGATGAGCTCATGCCTCCGTCGAGGCGAATGAAACCGTCACTGGCGACCGATGCTTTAGCGACTTCTTCCGCGGTGACGATCGAGAGGGTCGACAAATTCCGCGACCAGATGCGGGTCACAATATCGTCGTCATCTTTGCTCGGGTCGAGTCCGCCCCACAGGGAGTCCAGGAAGAACGCCAAATCTTCTTGCGTGAGGCCTTGGTGCAGAACCAATTCCTTGATTCCGTCCGCGTAGAGCTTGAAGGCGATGCTCTCGCTTCCCCCATCCTTCTCTGCCTCGTACACGACATATTCTTTGCACAGCAATTCGGATCGTTGGACAAGGAAGGTCAGCTTGTTATAGGCGGAGAGGTGAGCGGTCAATTCTTCGAACAGCTGTTGCGAAAATTTCTGGGCAACGGGGTTGCTCGAACCGTACGTTCGGTTCGATTTGGCCGTTTTGTCCAGGAGCTTGAGAACGCGTTTGACGGAGGCAATCTCCGGGTCCTCAGCTCCTCTGGCTGCCACAGCTTCGGCCAGCATTTCCTGTGCCGTCTTAAGATTGGCCATAGATAAGACCTACCGGGAGTTCACAGATTCGTCAAGAAAATCGCCATTCTCCACAGGCATTCGTGATGAACGGTCAGGCACTCATACAGTACCTTGCGAGAGGCCAGGGGTATCGATAGAATCCAGCCGAATTCAATTTACTTTTTCGTATCTAATGCGTAGGTCAAGGTCCTACAGAGGCAATGATGGTTCGATCGACCCTTGTGATCTGTTTCGGCGATAGTCTGACAGCGGGATTTCAATCACCGACCCGGGAGAATCCAGTAGGAGAGGAGACTCCGTATGGAGATTTCTTGCAGAACCACCTGGGTAGAGCCGCACAGGTTCGCACCAGTGGGATCTGCGGCGAGTTGACAGGTGAAATGGTAATGCGTTTCCGGCGCGATGTGCTTGAGCATAAGCCTGGGTATGTACCGATCCTCGGCGGAACGAACGACCTAGGATGGAATGCTGCGCCACGTGAAATCATGTGTAATCTGGTTAAAATGTATGAGCAAACCCTCGCAGGTGGAGGCATTCCTATTCCGGTCACAGTTCCCTCAATTCGAGTCGAGGGCAGTCTAGACAGTCCTGAAGGGCAGGAATGGGTCGGCGAGCATCTCGCACGCCGACGTGATCTGAATAAGTTAATTCAAGACTATGTAGCGTCAAAGAACATTGCCTGTATAGACCTCTTTTCAGCCACTGTAGATTCTGGCACGGGGCAACTGACTGAGATCTATTCGAACGACGGCATTCATCTCACGACGGCCGGATATCGGCTCTTTGCGGAAGAAGTAGCCCGCGTCTTAATTCCATTGTTGTCGCAAGGGGAGGGGTCGTGAGGACCAGCCTACAGGCCGTCAGTGATCTGAATTTCGATCACGTGGTCGTCATGAGTGCTGTTCCGGTGTTGGTGGAATTCTGGAAGCCGGGCTGCGGCCATTGCCGAGCCCTTATGATGGAGCTTGAACAACTACAAGAGGAGAAGGGATCGAATCTCCTCATTCTCACGATGAATGTGGATGAAAATTTTCAAATTCCTGCCGAATTGGAAGTCTCGTCGCTCCCTGCATTGGCGTTGTATAGGAACGGCGAGTTCACAAAATTTATTGGAGGACTGGGAAAGCGGGATGAGATTATCAAACAGGTTGGGCTGAGCGGGTAATTCGCTTCTCACGACTGAAATATTTACAGCACCCGCCAGGCGCGCTCGTCGTTTTGGATCAGACGGTCTGCTTCCACTGGCCCCCAGGTTCCTGCTTGGTATTCGGGTAACCAGCGTTGTCCCAGCTTTTCCCAGGATTCGAGAATCTGAGTGATCCAGGCCCAGGAGGCTTCTACGGCATCTCGCCGCATAAACCGAGAGGCGTCCCCTGCCATGACATCGAGGAGAAGCCGTTCATAGGCTTCCGGAGATGGCCGACCAAACACTTCCCCGTACTTGAAGTTCATTTCGACCGGGTGAGTCTGTGCGCGAGTGCCAGGCACTCGCGAGACAATTCTCAGCGATAAACCTTCTTCCGGCTGAATCCGGAGCGTCAGAACGTTTGGCGCTTGAGGCTGCTGAATATTCGCGTTGAAGAGAATCTGCGGGATCTCTTTAAATTGGACGGCAACCTCACTGGCCCGAAGCGGCAGGGCTTTTCCGGTCCGTAAGTAAAACGGCACGCCGGACCAGCGCCAGTTCTCCACAAAACATTTCACGGCCACATAGGTTTCGGTGATGGAATTCGGTTTAACCCCCTTCTCACGCCGATAGCCTGGAACCGGCGTGCCGTGCACTGTGCCTTCCGTGTATTGCGCCCGCACCGTGCACTTCTCCACATCCTTGGTGGTAATGGGCCGTAGACAACGAAGCACTTCCATCTTGGCGTTCCGCACTACATCCGGGTCCAACGAGTAAGGCGGTTCCATCGCGACGAGGCAGAGCAGTTGGAGCAGGTGATTCTGGATCATATCCCGAAGCGCGCCGGCTTCTTCATAGTAGGTCGCCCTGGTCCCGACTCCTTCTGCCTCACTCACGGTGATCTGGACATGGTCGATATACTTGTGATTCCAGATCGGCTCAAAAATGCTGTTGGCAAAGCGTACAACCATGAGGTTCTGGACCGTTTCTTTGCCCAGATAATGATCAATGCGGAAAATTTTTGATTCGTCGAAGACCCGGCCCGTCACCGCGTTAATGGCCTGTGCCGAGGCGAGATCGCGTCCGACCGGCTTTTCGACGATGATGCGGGCGTAAGGCGAACGAGCGACAAAGTTCCCTGCTAGTCCGGAACCAGCCAGGCCTTCGCAGACGGGGGTGAAGGAGCTGGGTGGAATGCTGAGATAGAAAATTCGATTCCCCGGCAACTGGAACGTACGCTCAAGTTCCTCCGCACGCGCCTTGAGCCGTCCATAGGTTTGAGCGTCATCGTTCTCGCCGGCCAGGTAAAACAAATGGCGGGAAAAGGCATTCCAGGTATCTTCGATCAAGGCCTGCCGGGAATGTTTCACGACGCCATCGCGCACAACGGCTCGGAACTCCTCATCGCTCATTGGAGTGCGTCCCAAACCCAACACGACATAGTTTGACGGCATCAGCCCATCGAGGAGCAGATTGTAGAGTGCGGGAATGAGACGTCGGCGGGCCAGGTCGCCCGAGCCTCCGAAAATGACCAACGTGCAGGGCTCCACAGGCGGCAGAGTTTCCTGCGCGGGGCTGATTTCAACTCGGTGACTATTTGGAGCCATGGTGACATCCTACCAGGGAAAATGTGTGATCATCGCCGGACTGCGTGTCCGCCGAATGCATTCCGCAAGGCCGCCAGCATCTTTTCAGCAAACGATTCCTCCTGCCGTGAACGAAACCGAGTAAAGAGGGCGGTCGTGAGTGTCGGAACCGGCACGTCTTTTTCAATCGCATCGGCGATCATCCAACGCCCTTCGCCAGAATCCTGCACGTAGCCTTTCAGCTTTTCCAGTTTTTGATCTTCTTTGAGCGCGCCCGCCGCCAGCTCGAGCAGCCACGAGCGCACCACGCTGCCGTGCATCCAGAGGTTGGCAATGCGTGCGAGATCCAGCTTGTACTCGCTCTTCGACATCAATTCAAATCCTTCGGCATAGCCTTGCATCATGCTGTACTCGATGCCATTGTGGACCATCTTGACATAATGCCCGGCGCCGACAGCACCGACATGGGCCCAGCCGTTTTCCGGAGCCAGAGTCGTGAATGCCGGTGCCAGTCGCTTCACAACTGCGTCTTCGCCTCCGACCATCAAACAGTAGCCGACTTTCAATCCCCAGATACCTCCACTGGTTCCGGCATCGACATAATGGATGTTTTTTTTCTTGAGTTCAGCGGCGCGCCGTACGTCATCGTGAAAGCGCGTGTTCCCTCCGTCAATGATGGTATCCCCCGGTTGCAACAGCGCGGCAACTGCGTGCACGGTTTCTTCCGTCGGGGCGCCGGAGGGGACCATAATCCAGACGGCGCGTGGTGCACTAAGCTTGCCTACCAGATCAGGAAGTGACGAGGAGCCGACACAACCTTGGCCCTCCGCCTGTCTGACGAGATCGTTCGAGCGATCGAAGACCACCACACGATGTTGGTCGCACCGGAGACGCGTGACCATGTTCATGCCCATCTTGCCGAGTCCGATAAATCCCAGCTCCATAACAACTCCTTGGCTTGTGTGCCGTGAGAAGGAGCGATGCCTGCCCAAATCGGTTCATGGGCTGGCTCGCTCTCCATAAGTCGCGTAAAAGAAAAGTCCCTTACGCAGGGGGCAACAGGTCAGATATGCACCGAGCCCGTCAGTCGATACGGGCAGGGTTCGGGACATCCTTAAAGAGGAGATCGGCAAATTGCCGGCCAAAGTTGAGTCGGTCGGTCAGGGTTGTCGCCGCAAGAAATTGCCCGGCCAGGTCCGCGAGTGCCGGCTCCCGTGAAAACATGAAGCGATGGATGTCTACTGGGGCGGTCAGCCAAAACCCCCTCAGACGGAAGAACGCCAGGACGCAGTCTTCGTAGAACAGGGTCAGCAAATATTGTGCGGTTCCTGGTTTATCCGCGAGGTCCTGCGCCTTTCCCAGCCAGTGGTAGCATTCGGCCTTCATGCGAATCTGTTCATTGATCGTGGCTGGTGGTGGGCCCTGACGAAATCGTTGATGGGCCTTTTCAATAAGCTGCGCGCTGATCCCATCGTGGTCGTACAGGATTCGGCCTTTTCTGAGTAGTGGGGGAAGCCTCAGTGAATAGGCAAGGTCGTTCTCGACGGCCTGGTACCCGTGATAGCGAATGTCGGCGAGGCGCTCTCCAACCCGGAGGATTTCATGGCTATCGGCCTCTCCCTTCACCAGGGCAATAAGGTCGATGTCGCTATGGGGGGTGACCGTCCGGCGCGCTCCTGATCCGACCAGAATGACGCCGACAAGATCGCCGCCCCGACGGCCTCTCACGTGCCGCAAGGCGATTTCAAGACTGTCCTCGAACCCCGGTGGGTGGGCTGTTTCAGGCTGCTCCGGTGGTTCCGGAACAGCCAGCAGCTCGGCATTGAGTTCCTCACGGGTAGGGATACTGGTGGTGGTGTTTGAATCCATTATGATCCCTGCGCCTGCTGAATTCGAGTCGGGAGCACGGTGAGCCACTGGTCGAAGGGTTGCTCGGCATCCACGATGATTTCAAGTTTACCGCTTGAAAGGCGACGGACGAGACCCGGGTTTTCTGAAGACAGGGGAATTTCCACCCACTCACGATTGAGCCCGAGGGCATCCGTCACTTCAAGGATTTTGCTGATTTGCTGAAACGATACGGCCCGCAAGGTCATGAATGGTACCTTCTGAAACGTTGTCGGCATTCTATGTGGCGTCGAAAACGGTGTCAACGTGGGAGGATCAACGTGTAAGAAAGACACGGCTGAAGACGGCACCGGCTTCGTCGATTTGTTTCGCTGAGACGTTCATGTGAGTGACAGCTCTGAACGCCTGCCCTCCAATTGCATTGATGAGCACTCCCTGTTCTTTCAGCGCGGTGACGAGTTCGGCTGGAGACCGCCGCTGATCGATCACCTCGAAGATCACGATGTTGGTCTCGACATGCTGCGGCGCGATCTGTACCGTCGGAATCTGCTGGAGCAATCTTGCCAGTTTCTTGGCGTGGTCGTGATCGTCCTTCAGGCGCGTGACATGATGCTCCAATGCGTAGATGCCGGCGGCGGCGAGAATACCTGCTTGACGCATGGCTCCCCCGTACATGCGGCGAAAGCGCCTGGCGCGGTCGATGACCTGTTGATCGCCCGAGATCAGCAAGGATCCCACCGGTGCGCCAAGGCCCTTTGACAGACACATCGAGACTGTTTCGAAGTGCTGGGCGTAGGAGGTCGGGGGAAGTGTCGTCGCGGCCACGGCATTGAAGAGTCTGGCGCCGTCGAGATGCATTGGAATACCATGTTTGACGGCGACGGTTCGAATCTTCTCGATGGTGGAAAGCGGATAGATGGTCCCGCCGCCAGCGTTGTGCGTGTTCTCAAGGCAGATGAGCGCCGTATGGATGCTGTACGGATCTTTCGGCCTGATGGCGGCCTCCACCTGTTCGGCGGTGATGATCCCGCGCTCACCCGGCACCCAATGGAGTTGCACGCCTGCCAGTGCGCCGGCTGAGCCCTGCTCATAGCGAACGATGTGGCTTTTGCTCTCGACGATGACTTCCTGGCCCGGCTGCGTTTGCGAACGGATGGCCAACTGGTTGGCCATGGTGCCGGAGGGGACGAACAACGCGTACCGTTTCCCAAGCAGGGCCGCCGCCATGTCCTGGAGCCGATTGACGGTGGGGTCTTCTCCATAGACGTCGTCTCCCACCTCGGCGCGCGCCATCGCCTTCCGCATGCCGTCGGTCGGAACCGTGACGGTGTCGCTGCGCAAGTCGATCACGCCGGCCTCTCTTCAACTTGATAAGCTTGGCGGTTCAGAACTGGGTACATCGTAAAGATGGGAGTGTTGAATGGAATGATCGCGGCCTCAACTCCAGGCAAGAGGCCAAGATGGAGGTTGACGAAATTATAACTCAATCCTTCCTGCCAGGGTTGGCGAGAGGATTCCGCATAGGCTTCGACGCGGTCGGACGCATAGGTGCGGGTCATGAGTCCCGCCGCACCGCGTACGCCGTAATCGACGAGGTCCGGGGCTCCTTGAATCAGCAACGAGACGACTGCGGCATCGAACCAGACTTTAAATTTGCAGCTCACCTGGATAAACGGGCCCAGCGTCCCGACCATCTTCAACAGGGCCAAGGGGTAGGCTAATTCGTCAGGCACATCCGGCTCGCGATCCGGCGGGATAAATCGAAATTCGGGCTCCTTGATGCCGGAAACGGAGACAAAGATGAGGTTGGGGTCGTCCAGCGCCACGTCGAGCATCTGGCCATCCTGATAGCCGCAGAGTTTGCCCATCTCGTAACGCAACGGATAGGAGTATCCGAGCTTGGCGTAGAAGATGCGAACGCCTCCTTCCAGTGGCTCTTCCGGCCTTCGGCTGATTTTGAGATCGAACGGTAACAGCAGATGGAAGGCGTTCGTCCTTGCCGCCATGAACGGGGCGCAGGCGCCGGGAAATTCTTTTTGGATCGCCGGATTGTCCGGGTCGAATTTCTTGGGAGCGCCGCCAAAGTGCTGCGCCGTCTTCGACTCGGACGGGATCCGATACTTATTCTGATAGTATGCGGCGGCATGTCTCTGGGCCACGTCGAGAAAATACTCAGGAGCTTCTGTTTCGACGAGCAGGCGCTGCCTATCCAGACGATGGGGGCGCGGTACCTTCATCGCCTGCGCGTAGATTTCGAGGTCCGCTGTGGTTTTCTGAATATCCTGGTGGAGGTGCCGGGCCAGCCCGGGATCTTGGAAGGTCGTCTTAGAAAGAACCTCACGAGCCTTCTGCAAACACTCGAGCTTGGCCGTGTAGCGTTTCGGTTCGGCGGCAAACGCGTCCGCCGTGGCCATGTAGAGGTTGAACTGCTCCTCCGCCGTCAGGCCGAACTGATCGAAGCGGGGTTCACGAAGAAACGTCAGCGCCAGGGGGCCGAAAGCCTCTTCGCGTCTGATGCAGAGCGTCATCAAATAGTTGTACTGCGCACGCGCCTCATCCTGTGTCACGGGCCCTCCGCAGCGCATTCTAGCAAATTTTTTACTTGAACGGGAACGGCGCGGTCGGCAGGATGCCGCCCGTGACGAAGTTGACCACGATGGTCCAATCATTGACCGGCGCCAAACCGGAGGAGCTTGTGCCGGTCGCTTGGGCGTTCGTGTATTTCTTCTCCCTGCTCTGCGGCTACTACATGCTGAGGCCGGTGCGGGATGAAATGGCGATTGAAGGCGGGGTGCAGCATCTTCCCTGGATGATGACGGGCACCTTTCTCACGCTGCTCGTCGCCACGCCGGTCTTTGGATTTCTCTCCTCGAAACTGCCGCGCGTCCGGCTGCTCTTCTCAGTCTATGGATTTTTTATGTTCCACCTTGTCGCGTTTTACGTCGTGATGACGGCTCGGTGGGATCCGGAGTGGGTAGCCCGGGTATTCTTTGTCTGGCTGTCTGTCTTCAATCTGTTCGTCGTTTCTGTGTTCTGGAGTTTCCTGGCGGACCTGTTCACTCCGGAACAGGGTGCTCGCCTCTTCGGCGTGATCGCGGCAGGAGGAAGCACCGGTGCGATCGCCGGGCCGATCCTGACGACGGGCATTACGTATCTGCTGCCCATTCCCTCGTTGATGCTCTGCTCCTCTTTGTGGCTCGCGGTCTGTTGCGTCTGTATCAATCGCCTTGACCGGTGGTCGAGGGAGCATCCGACTCATGGCATGGCCCAGGGCAAACAGGTGCTGGGCGGAAGCATGTGGGCCGGTATCCGTTTGGCTGCGTCGTCGCCCTACCTGCTGGCCATTTGCGCCTATCTGTTTTTTCTCACCATGTCGGCGACGGTCTTGTATTTGGAACAGACCGCCTTGATCGGCAAACAGATTCCCTCTCCCGAATCACGCACCAGGCTCTTTGCCGGCATCGACTTCATCGTGAATGTCTTGACCTTCACGATGCAGGCCTGGTTGACGAATCGATTGGTGCTGCGATTTGGGCTGGTGGCCGCGCTGCTGTTCCTGCCGGGCGCGAGTGTCCTGGGATTTATGACGATCGGGGCGGCCCCGGTCCTCGGAGTGTTTCTATTCTTCACCGTGGTGCGTCGGGTAGGCGAGTATGCGATCGCGAAGCCGGCTCGTGAAGTGCTGTTCACGGTTGTGAGCCGGGAGGAAAAATACAAGGCGAAGAACTTCATAGATACGGCAGTGTCGCGCGGGGGTGATGCCTCAACCGGCTGGGCTGTGTCCGGTATCAAAGCGCTCGGGGCCAACTCTGCTCAGCTAGCTTGGCTGCTGGTTCCGGCGATGCTGCTCTGGGGATGGATCGGGTGGTTTCTGGGCCGGCGTGAAGCCAGCATGCAACGTGGCAAACCAACATTCCTCTAACGCGGCCCCGGCTTTACGGGCGAAAAAATCGCGTGCTATAGTCGCAAAGAATTTGTTGATCTGATGATCTGTTGATTGGGTGATTTGAATTGGGAAGAAGGACAAAACATGCACGAAGCACCCGTTAAGCTTTACCTTGAGAAGTTGTTAAAAGACTGTCGGAGCATTGCCAGGCAGTTGGCGCTGTTGTCTGGCCCCGTCAAAGAGAAGGCCTTGCGGGCGATGGCGGATCGGGTGGCAGCTGACGAAGAGCAGATCTTAGCGGCGAATGCGAAAGACGTCGATGCGGTCGGAAAGTCCCATGAGAGCGATGTCATAAAAGATCGGATGAAAGCGGCCGTGGTCCGGGTGCGTCTGACGGGGGACCATATCAAAGAAATGGCCGAGCGGCTTCGTGTTATCGCCGATTTGCCGGATCCAGTCGGCGCCGTGACCTCACGATGGGAACGGCCGGACGGGCTCCAAGTCAGCCGGGTTCGTGTTCCGATCGGGGTGATCGGGGTGATTTCGGAGATGAGTCCTCTGGTGACAGTCGAGTCGATCGCGCTCTGTCTGAAGGCGGGTAATCTCTGCGTTTTCCGCGGGGCCCCGGAATGGAGCTTGACGCATAAGGCGCTTGAAACAGGGCTACGTGAAGCCGCGGAAGAGAGTGGGATACCGGCTGGCGCATGGATTCTCATTGAACGTCCGGAGAAAGAAGTCGCGGTTGAGCTGATCCGCTCAGGAAAAAATCTAGATGCCGTTATCCCGCGCGGAGCGGCCGGCTTGCGGAAGACCGTTGCCGAGCAGGCGAAGATGCCGGTGCTCTGTGACGACGGAGGGCTCACGCAGCTCTACGTCGATGGGGACACCGATATTCCAATGGCTCAGAATATAGTGATCAATTCTAAGGTGCAGTTGGCTGGTGCGGCCAATTCTCTCGATACCTTGCTTGTGCAGCAGTTCATCGGGCGTCAGTTCTTGCCTCCGCTGATCAACCGATTGCTGGATGAGTTCAAGATCGAAGTGCGCGGCTGTCCGAAGACGATTGCGCTCATGGGACAGATGGCGATGTCGGGGCATACTGCAATTGTTCCGGCGACGGAAACGGATTGGAGAACGCAGTTTCAGGGGCCGGTCTTGGCCGTGAAAATGGTGGAGCACATCGATGAAGCGTTGGCGCATGTCGTGGAACACGGTCCCTGTCTCACTGCGGTCATTGCCACCACCCGCTATGAATCGGCCATGCGTTTCGCGCGTGAGGTGGATGCGAGCGCGGTGTTCGTGAATGCGTCGTCGCGGCTTCATGGGGGGGATAGCTATGGCATGGGGGCCGACATCGGGCTCAGCGGTGCGCACCTGCATGCGAAAGGGCCGATCGGATTGGAGCAACTGACGTGTGAGAAGTACGTTGCATTCGGATCTGGGCAGCTCCGGTTGCCGCATCCTGTTCCAGAAACATACTTCGACGCGATTATGCTCAAGCGACCGTAATCGCCTGCTGAAAACGCTCCTCAGCTTTGTTCTCAGTCGCTCGAACCATTCAACGTACCCTCGCCGCATACGCCTCGTGGTCCTCGCTCCTTGCGGCCTTGCTGGAAACCGTTTTGACCAGGCGCACTGACGCCAATGATGGCCGACAACTCACTGCAACAATCGCTGCATGAACATCTCGCTTGGTGGGGCCTCAAGCGATTCACGTCCGATCGGGACTACTTCGCCTGGCAGCGGCAGCAACTCTCTGCAATTGATCTGAATCGACTCAACGCACAAGTCGAACGAAAGCGCGGAGGCGATCGCCGCGACGAAATCGCCTTCTACGATCTGACCGCCCAACCGGAGATTCTCCCGGTTCTCTACAGCCAACGCTACGAATACTACGAAGAGATTGGTTCACGTGTAGTGTCTCGACTCGGTGACACGAAGAATATCTTTGATTTCGGCTGCGGTGTCGGGACTCTGACCACCTTCTATGCACGCCGATACCCTGAAAAAGCATTCGTTGGCGTCGATCGTTCACCGGCTTCGATTGCTGTCGCTCAACGGAAGGCGAACGAGCTTGGCCTGTTCAATGTCTGCTTTGCGTGCGTGGATGCGGAGGCCGAACCGCTTTCCGGCTCATACGATCTCATCCTCGCCACTCATGCGCTGGTGCAGGCCGAGCAAGATCCGGGGATTCCGAGTCAGAGCTGGCAGACTTTCGAACGTGCCCATGATGCGGGTCAACAGGCAGCGTTCGAGCAGCGGACTGGGATCGGTGTGCGACTCGACCGGCTCAGTAAGGTTCTAGACCAGAATGGCCGCATGATCGTGTGTGAGAAAGCCAGGCAGCTGGCCAGACGAGCGCCGTTCCAGCGAGCATTGGCCTCACGCGGACTGTCACTCGTCGAACAGCCGGAATTGATTCGCTACAAGCTCGTCGAAGAAGTGGCAGACGATGGGCCGTTCTATGTTCTGCACAAGGGGAGTGCGACATCGATCGACTGGGACGAATCGCCGGAACAGGATGAAGGTCAACCATTCAATCGAACCGTGCTCGAAAACAAGCCAAACGATCCAAATGCACCGCTGTATGAAAACCACTGGCCATCAGCGCAGCAGGCGTGGCAGCAACTGAAAGATCGCAAGGTGATGAAAGAGACCACTCGCCAGGAACCAGACGGCCGCCAGTTGCATGTCGAATTTGGCACATTCGAAGGACTGGCGTATCTCTACTGCGCCAATACCTTCGATCAGCGGCAACTTGTGATCGTTGAACTGGCACGCATGGCGATGCTCGAAACCTACTATGCAGAAATTGTCAGTGGGAGCGGCTAGAGCCGGATATTTCATCCTCTAGCAAACACGGGACGAAAGCCGGCCTTGGCCAGGATGCGGGCTACAGCTTCGCGCTGGTCGCCCTGAATTTCGATCCGTCCTTCTTTCACGGTGCCTCCCGCTCCACAGGCCTTCTGCATCTCTTTGGCCAGGCGCTCTTTCTCGGCCTGCCCGATACCGACAAATCCTGTGACGACTGTTACCGTCTTGCCGCCGCGGTGCGCGGTCTGGCGGAGGATATCCACGTGCCCGCGATTCTTCTTTGGGGCCGACGGCACCACGTCAGCCTGGTCGTCAGTAAGTTGCGTGGCTGAGCCCGATGACAGGTTGACATTCCTTAATGCTGCGAACGGACTCTTCCAAGCGTTTGGCTCACCACCTATGGGAATACGCTTCTTTTCTTTCATGCCCGCACCATCACACGGCGCTCTCCCTGCCATGGTTAAGTTAACTCTGCGATAAACATTTCTTCAACCCGCTCGCGCTCAGGACGCTTTCTGGAGAAACGTGAGACTGGATTGGATGATGGTGTTACGGAGAAAACGGCGGAGGGATGGCACGGGTTATGCGTTCGCCTGTCAGAGGAAAACGGGATCTCACCGGTTGACATACACTGTTGAAGAGGAGTAAGGATGCAATCATTCGCACGGGGCTCTCGTGTCTCGCAATGACAATGAGAGAGTGTGCGATAGTCCGCAAGATCCTCCGGCCATTCCGAAGCGAGGAGGAGGTGAAGATGGAAGACATTAGTCCACCGGACCACAAGGGCCCGCCGAGTCACGGGCGGGCTCCTCGTCAGTCACGCTAGCCGGTTCTCCATCGGCTGTCGCCTTCCCGCGTAAGGGAACCACACATACCGATGAGCCCTTGTGGAGACTCCAGGCCAGCGTGAGGAACACAAGCACCTGGGATCGAATCTCATTTCCCCTGACGAGTCGTCTTTGAACCCACTCCTCGCGCGGGTCTTCAGGATCAGCTCACGAAATACACACGCGGCGTCCTAAGCGCCACACACGGGCGACCTCCCACCTTGGTGCAGGGTCGCCCGTGCCGTTTTGTCTTGAACGAGCCGAGCAAGAAGGAGGTGACCATGCTTGTCCATGACGTCATGTCAATCGGTCTCGTGACTGCCAAGAAAACAGATACGGTTCGATCGGCCGTGGTGAAAATGATGAGCCGCCACTATGGGGCCATTCCTGTGGTGGAGGGGGACGCTCAACTCATTGGAATGCTGACGTTGCGCGATGTCCTGCTGCCGCTGTTTCCCAACTATGGCGACTACATCCACGACAACGTGCACAGCCGTGATTTTGTCGAGATGGAAGAGGGGTATCCTGAGGCGCTCGGGAGGAAAGTCGAAGAGATTATGAGCCAGAATCCCCTCACGGTGTCGCCCTATGATCCGATTCTGGAAGCGGCCTCGTACATGGGTCTCAAGAACTTCCGGCGAATTCCCGTTGTCGACAAGGGCAAGTTGGTTGGAATGGTCAGCATCGGGGACATTAACCGCGGGTTGTTCTTCGAGAAAGGGATGCAAGGTTGAGTACGTGTCCGGCGGAAACGCCGCAGTGCAGATAAGACCGTTGCCCGTGGAGCGTGAAGGGTATTTCGCTGGCATATCAGATCGAGTCCAGTGAACGACGCTTCACGAGGGACGAACGACGAAGCTGGCGTGGATAGATGAATGTCGCTGCCGTGGCGAATAGCGACACCTGACGTCAGTTGAATGTGGATAAATACCTCTCTGAGCTGGATTTTGTGCTCGCAGCTCTATTCTTCGAGTGGGCTAAATCGTTGGAATCGTAAATGAGAAGGCGGGTACGTTGCTAAGTCCAGACCAGGTGCGTTTTATGCTTTCTTATTTAGGTTGCCATTGGAGTTCATGGTTGGAACGAAAGGAGTAGCCCATGGACAGTACCTTCTTAATATTCGCGTTCGTCATGCTCGCGATTCTGATTGGCGGCATCGTCGTTTACAAGAAGAGCCAGTGAACCGCCGCCACAGACTGAACCGCGAGATTCGCGTGTCGTGACTCGGTTCCTGATCTTGTAAAGCGTCTCAATACTAAACTAAAGATGAGACGCGCTTCCTGAGCCGAAGGGTTGGCTCGTGCCGTGAACTGGCTACGTGCAGCGAAGTGAAGTGGGGCCGGACCATTGCCGGTGCTCATTTCAAACCGCAGCTTGTCTGATGGTAAAGATCCCTACGCCCCTCGTAATGATGACTTGCCCAGCCCGGCTCAAGCGGGCTACTTCGAGAAAGAGCTCATTCCAGGTGAATTCCGGGTAGCGAGTCACCAGGGATTCGAACTCACACTCAGGAGTGGATCGGAGTGATTCGAGGATCCGGTCGGTAATGGGTTTTCGCTGTGACATCAAGTTTCTCCTTGCTGGTATTTGTGAGTCCGCGAACGTATTCCTCGCTCAAACTGACCTGAGTACCTTGTGTGCCTCGCGAAGCGTGCTCAGGGCGATGCCGGCGTTGGAGCAGCGGAGACTGGAAATCGGTCGCGTTAGGAAGGACCAGGAAGCGCGAGGGATGAGACAGTCGGCGTGGCTGAAACGTCTTGGATAGATGCTACGCGCAAAGAAGCAGCTTGGTCAAGTTGTCCTATTTGTGTGCCATCGTTTCGTCGAGCCAAACGAACAAGACAGACCAAACAGACCAGATACCCGCCATACGCGGCGAATGGTCTCTGGCGCCATGTGCTTTCCTGCAAGCCTAAATTGGATGCATTTTATCGTCTTGGTGAATCGCGACAATTCTTCAGTCGAAGGTAGACAGTTACCTCTCCAACATTAGACTTTGCCCTCGCAGTTCCATTCTTAAACTTGCCAACCTGTTGAAATCATGACGAAGCGCACTGGTGCGCTGCTCAGTCCTGGCCAGGGACATTATAAAGCTCGCTTATCTGCCCATAAGCGCTTATGGTCAAGACAAATGAAATGAAAGGAGCCGCCATGGATCTTAACCTCTTAACATTAGCGGTCGCACTCGGGGGGCTTGTAATCGCGGCTATATTCGTCTACAAAAAGAGCATGTAACTGCTCATAGTGGACGGGGAAAGTTCCGCGTCATATCTGGGGAGTGCATTGCGTTAAGTGTTTCAACCTGAACACGAGATGCGCTCCCAGAGCCCCTGGTTCTCGTCGCGTTGCGATCCCGCCAGCGCTGCAAAATCTTGGAATATATGATCCTCATTTCTCATTCTTCAACCGATGAAGGGTGAGCCCCACAAGCGCGACCCCGCAAAACACAGCTCCCGCATAGAATGTGAACGATGCGCCAAACTGGTCCCACAGGAATCCGGCGAGGACGCTCGCAGTCAGCATCGCCACGCCGCTCGCGAGATTGAAAAAGCCATACGCCGTTCCGCGCACATCGGCGGGCACCGTGTCGGCGACCATGGTGGCGAGCAAGCCTTGCGTCATGCCCAAGTGAAGCCCCCACAGCCCCACGCCCACTAAGACCACGCTCCAGTGATCATTCGTGGCCAAGACCACATCGGCGGCAATCAGCACCAGAAGACCGAGTGTGAGAAGCCGTGTGTGCCGCATCCGATCGGAGAGCTTGCCAAACGGATAGGCCGAACCGGCGTAGATCACATTCATTGCGACCATGACAAGAGGAACGAGGGCGACGGGAATTCCCCCTTGTTGGGCGCGGAGGACCAAAAAAGCCTCGCTGAATCGAGCCAGCGTGAAGATGGCTCCGAACCCCACCACCCACCAATAGCGAGAGCCTAAGCGAGTCAGGGTGTCCCATCGAATCGGATTTCTGCCCTTGGAGGCATGCCGCTGTTCCGGTTCTTGGACGCCGAAAAGCAAGAGTCCGACAGCCATCAATCCCGGCACGAAGGCCACCCAGAAGACGGCCCGGAAATCATCGGCCCAGAGCAGCATCAAGCCGACAGCGAGCAGAGGGCCGAGAATCGCGCCGACTGTATCGAGTGACTGCCGCAGGCCGAAGGCGGCGCCGCGAAGGTGTGGCGGCGCAATGTCTGCGACTAGGGCGTCCCGTGGTGCGCCGCGCACCCCTTTCCCGACTCTGTCCAGCAGGCGAGCGGTCAAGACGAGGCCAATGCCAGAGGCAACGGCAAAGAGAGGCTTGGTAAAGGCGCCCAAGGTGTAGCCGAACAAGGCCAGTCCCTTCCGCTTGCCCCAATAATCGCTCAACGTTCCTGAAAAGACTTTGACGACCAGCGCCAGAGACTCGGCGAGCCCTTCAACGAAGCCGACCGCCACGGTGCCGGCCCCGAGGATCGTGACCATAAACAACGGCAGCAGGCTGTGGATCATTTCCGACGAGATGTCCATCAGCAAGCTGACGAACCCCAACACCCAGATCCCCGAAGGAATGTGGCGCAGGGAGTGTTCCGCCTGGGACTCACCCTTCATCGTTCAGAACCTTCATGAGCGCCTTGTGTGACTCCCTGCTGCAAACTTGGTAAAGCAATCGGCACATTCTACTTGTTGAGAGTCGGCCTAGTCATGAACTTGGCTGACGTCGAACAACGACGACATTCTAGTGGGAACCTATGTGAGGGGAGAGAGAGACGTTATAAAGCTCGCTTATTTGCCTATAAGAGCTTATGGTGGAACAAAAGGAGACCACCATGGATATTAATACATTAACATTCGCGTTCGTGATCGGTGCGCTTGTGATCGCTGGTGTCGTCGTCTACAAAAAGGGCCAGTGAGCCGTCGCCGCACAGTGAGTCGATAGAGTCCCGTGTCGTCTTTCAGAGAGCCTATCTCGTGAAGCGTATCTCGCAAGCCAGGATGATCAATTTGTGCGAACGACGCACGACGCTTCACGAGTAACGAATTAAAGACCGCCACGCCCCGCGAAATGTCGGAGTGCAAGCCTGCCTCTCATATTCTGCGACCCTCTTTTTCTGTTAGAGGGCACAAGCCCAGAGCCTCTCTCCTGGGAACCGTCAAAATCATGATTGTCCTTGCGAGATAGGGCGTCTGATGACACACCTAGATCATGAGCCGCTTGCGCAGAAAAACCTGGAGCAGTCTGGGAAGTGGTGTGCTTTTGACCGTCGCTCTGAGCGCGTGCGGAACAACGCCTGCCACCTCGGTGGAGCACAGAAGCGATCCGGCTGCTGCTGAGTCAAGCGTGGTGCAGTCCCTCCGGAAACAAATACGAGAGCGAGATAAGCGCATTGAAGAGCTAGAGTCCCAACTGAATGCCTTGAAAGTGATTGATCTTGAGAAGTTGAAAAAGCCCGCCCGCCCGCCTGCGACGATGACGCCTATCGAGTGACCATCGTCCTGACCCCGCCACGCGCCGCGAAATAGGTCCGGATATCTTTTCACTTCCACTAGTCCGAGCCGAGGTGCAAGGTCAGACAATGGCCCCACCAATTGCTAAAACGTTTGATGTGCCAAGAGATCGAGAGTCAATTGCTCTGGCTTACCTTCAAAATACTTGAGAAGAGCGTCTTTGAAAACCTTGTTATCGGTGGTTGCAGTCATAAGCAAGGTCAGGCATGACCGGAATTTAAGATTGTCTGGATAGCCGAAGATCTGTTCAGCGCTGCGTCCTTCTACCTTGAGGACCAGCTGTGTGCATTCTCTGAGCCTTGGGCCTAAGAGAGGGTGTTGCAGATAGGCCTTGGCCTCTTCGAGCGAGGTCATGGCGAACGTCTGTGCCATTCCACTGCGACCAAGACCCGTGATCTGGGGAAAGATGAACCATATCCAATGACTGGATTTTCTCCCAGCTCGTAGTTCATCAAGGACTGCGTCATAAACGTGGTCTTGCGCTTCAGGAAACCGTTGCAGATTGTACTCATCGGTCATGGGCTGTGCCCGCGACCCCTTTTCTTCTTTCCTGGGATTGCCACGCGCCAAGAAATGGTTCCGGGCGGTTTCCTATTCCGAGATGCTGACGCAATGTGTCAGAGAAGATGCCGGTCCGACGACCCAGATAGAACGAAATTGTAGTCCAGAAGCCCAAGCTCCATGCTTGCGACGAAACATCCTGATTGTTTCGTTGAGGGCAAGGGCCGGTGAGTGAATAGCGTCGATCGTCAGGATGATTCCTCGTCTCTGGGAGACAGTCGCAATCTTCCCGGCCTTGCTCTCAATAGCTTCGCGAATTCCTTCTACGCAGGATTCTGTGTCCGCCCACTGATGGTCTTGCTTGAGAAAGATTGAGAGTAAACGCCAAAAGCTTCGCGTGGGAGCAGCCCTCGTTACTTGGAATCGCACCTTGTCATTTCGATTCAGCGCGACAAAATCCGTATCATCATTTTGCTTTTCAACTGGCAGCAATGTGGCCGGGTCGATGGTGTAGCCATTTAGGTTAAGCCGTTCTATTAGTATTCTGCATACTTCTTTGCCGCCTTGTTCATTTTGAGGAGTCTGTCCTTTGTTAATCCAGACTGCCTGGCTGACGGTGCCAGACTCGGTCATATCAACAGCACTCGAGATCCCCTCGCTGTCTGAAACCCGAACAGCTTCTGTCTGTTCCCCAGTCCCATGTAGTGTCGCTTTTTCTTTGATATGAAGCCCGATCGAGTCGTGGGTGTTAATCTCGATCACCTGAGGGGCAGGGGTCTTTACGGCTACCAATCGACCAGTTGGCCTAAGCTCACCCTCAGTGTTTTGCTCGAAGTCGCTCACAGGAGATCTCCAATGGAAAAGCCAAGGGTATTCTACTTTGTTTGCCTTTGATGGTCTATGACCGGGAGAGCACTCAGTGGGCAACTGTTACGTGGCCGAAAACTTTCAGGAGAGAAGATGTGAGGAAATACCAGGACCGCCATGCGCCGCGAAGTGTGCGATTGCAAGACTTGCAATCGCACATGTTGGATGAATCTGATGAGTCGAGCGAACGGTAAGCGCCTCAGGCACGGGGAATCACTTTGTCTTCATCGACGACCTGGCTGACATAGTCGAGTGCAGCCGCGATATCCTCACGGGTCAATTCCGGATAGGTGTGAAGAATCTGCTCGTTCGTGTAGCCGCCTGCGATCAATCCGAGAATGTTGGTCACCATGATCCGCGTCCCTCGGATGCAGGGTTTCCCGCTACAGATATGCGGATCGACGCTGATTCGTTCGTAGCGCATTGAAGACCCCTCCCAATCCCGATATCGTGCCTCGTGCGACTGGCTCATGATAGCAATCTCCACCTGGCCGGTCAAAGAATCTTGCCGACAGCGCCAGTCACACTTGATACGCGTGGTTCGAGTTGATGCGCTTCTGATGAGGCGGGGTTTGTTAGGCCCCGGTATGGTCCCGGGGCCTTTTGAAGTTAGGAAGCTGTCGAAGTCGCTAACGGTTCATCCCGTTCCGCTAGCGGTGACGCAGGCGCGTCCTGATTGAAGGCCGCTGGGAGCACTTCTTCGATGCGTTCGACCAGGATGAATGTCAGTTCATCCCGCACTTCCTGCGGCACGTCTTTCAGGTCCTTCTCGTTCGCCTTCGGCAGACTAGGCCGCCGCCTTCTTGACTCGTACCTCGGCGCGATGGCCTGTTGCGGCGAGTACCCGAATGAGCACATCGGTTGAGACACCATGCGTGTTTCCATTCGCGATCGCAGTCACTCTAGTTCTCGACGTGCCGGCGCGTTTTGCAATCTCGGCATGGGTAAGCTGTCCTGCTTGAATGATTCTCGCCAGTGCGACGGTGAGTTCCGAACGAAATTCCATTTCGGCGGTATCAGCCGCGGACAAACCCAAGGCGCGCCCAAGGTCTTCGGCTGTTCGAACGGTCAGACGTTTACGGATCTTAGACGTGGCCATCCAATATCTCCTTCAGTCGCTGTTGGCCAACAGCAATTTCATGGGCAGGCGTTTTCTGGGTCTTCTTTTGGAACCCGTGAAACACCACGATCGTGTCAGCCAAGTTTACAAAGTAGAACACCCTGACACTTATTGTTGTGCTCCTCACCCTGAGCTCGTGTGCCCCTGATGCCACTGAGGGCATTGGCCTACTAAGCGGCAGGCCTAAGCTGATACCTTTCTGAACATCACGGAGCGCTTCGCCGATTTCCCGTTTAACCACCGGTGATTGGTCACGAATGAATACCAGGGCCTTGGGGTGAAACGTGACCGATTTCACGCACTCAGTATGTCCTATATTTAGGACATTCGCAAGGGGTCAGCGGCGAGGTTTGAAGGTATTCGATCCCTGCTGGAATGATTGAATAAAGAAGTAGGTCCTGGTATGGCCCCGGGGCCTCTAGAGTTTACGACGCGGTGGAGGTCGCTAACGGTTCATCTCGCTCGGTTGGCAGTGACGGAGGGGCGTCTTGGCTGAATGCCGCCGGGAGCACTTCTTCGATCATCCTCTCAGTTCGGTCTTCTTGCTTGCGCCCGGCAAGGTCGTCTAGTAGACTTTGATTCCGATTCTTTCTTCTCTTGGAGGCCCGTGATGCCGCAACTCGCCGCACATCCTGACGCCGCGCGGATTGCTGAGAATTTGCGCCGGACCATCGAACTGACGGAGCTGGGATTGGCCTTGCGCCAGGCGGTGCTTCGGCAGAACAATCCGCAGGGCGACGGGATGGCGCAGGTGATGCACGAGATTCGACTGGCCAAAGAGCAGGCATGGCGGCAGAGCCGATCCTAATTCACGCCCTTTCCGACCTCATTACCGAGTTCAATCGCCGTGGTGTGGCCTATGCCCTTGCCGGAGGCTGGGCGTATAGTGCGTTGGTCGAGCCTCGGGCCACGACGGACATCGATCTCCTCGTTCTTCTTGATCAGCCCTCTCAGGATACGCTCCATTCTCTTGTGTCGCCGTTGTTCGATTCTACGGTGATCCACCCTGCGCCGATGGTGTTTCGTGGCCTCTCGATTTGGCGGATCGTGGGGATTCGCCGCGGTCAGGAAATCCTCGTCGATCTGCTTCTGGCGGATTCTGTGTATCTTCAGACGGCGTTGGGGCGCGCACGTGCGGTCTCGTTTGGAGCGCTCTCGGTCCCGGTTCTGACGCTGGAGGATCTGATTATCTTGAAGACGCTGGCAGGGCGGCTGCAGGATCGCGCCGATCTGGAAAAAATCCATGAGCGAGAGGCCGATCTGCATATCGACTGGGCTTATGTGGAACAGTGGAAAACGTCGCTGGGTCTTGCCGACATCTAGCGCTATGACAAGAAACGATGGAGCGGTAGGATTGGCTCTCCTACGGAAATGTCCAACATGGCTATGATGCACGACTAGAGGTTAGGAAGCTGTCAAGGTCGCTAACGGTTCATCCCGCTCAGCTGGCGGTGCGTCCTGATTGAAGGCCGCTGGGAGGACTTCTTCGATGCGTTCAACCAGGATGAATTTCAGCTCGTCCCGTACTTCCTGCGGCACATCCTTCAGGTCCTTCTCATTCGCCTTCGGCAGAATGATCCGCCGGCACATCCTTTGAACGGAAGTTCATCCGTTGTGGAGGATAGGGAAGAGTGATGTAGCGGGAGCGCTTCATTGATGTCGAAGCGCCCCCGCGCAAGGCTTAGGGTAGAGCGGGTACGCCCTGTCCCGTATCCTTGTCTTTTTTGAAGGCGATGATCGATTCGGTCCTGCCGTCCGGCAACACCCAGGCTTGCACATAGTCGCCTGTCCGGAAAACGCCAACCAGTTTTGTTTCTCGATCAATGCGGAGCTGTTGCGTCTTGCCTGCCGGGTCTTTGACCGTATAAATCTCTCCTTCCATCTTGATTAACTCGCCTTGGATAGCAGGCAAGGTGCTTTGTCGGACGTTGGGTCTCTCTGTCGCTAAAGAGAATGACGGCAAGGCGAGAGCGATGATCCCCATCAACATGGAACCTCCTAGTAGTTGCTGCATCACATGCCTCCTTTGTAAGAGGTCAGGCGCCTGAGCCAGACCCGGGTTATGTCAGAAGTTACAATCTCTCTGTTCGAATCGCGACAACATCACGAAAGACGCAGTCCCCACGAAATATTTCATATGCGTCTCCAGGTTGAAGGCTAATAAGGCGACGATGAATCACTTAGGTGTAACGCATCATCCGTACCAGAAGAGTCGCGATCGCGTTGAGTGAAAGAAATCGCGCTGTTGCGCGGATAGAAACTTTTGTGAGTTTTTTCCTACGAAGGCTGAGTAGAACGATTGAGCAGAAGAGCTTTTTAATGAGAGAGGGAAAGTATCTCTATTCTGAGTGAGTTAAGCGCATGGCTCATGGCGTAGGAGTTGGAGGACGCCTGTCGCGATGATTCTCGCAGCGGGGTTGACTAAAAGTGCAAAAGGACAGCGTTAGGCTTTGAGATCACATATGTTGTGTGTAGTCGGAAGTGGTGCGTTGCGGGATAGCCATAAGTGGCCCGCAATCTGGCGGTGAGGTTGAGGGCTAGAAGATACGGTTCGGGAAATGTAGGCCCCGGTCTTGTCCCGGGGCCTATCGTGTTTACGAAGCGGCGGAAGTTGCTAGCGGTTCATCTCGCTCGGCTGGCGGGGCTGTCGGTGCATCCTGATTGAATGCCGCTGGGAGGACTTCTTCGATGCGTTCAACCA